>Ga0257114_1000044_pt1 | contig 90071 bp, 74 predicted proteins | sample SI112_10mmetaG_FD_190149 | JGI IMG/M metagenome (GOLD analysis project Ga0257114, IMG submission 190149) | Marine microbial communities from Saanich Inlet, British Columbia, Canada - SI112_10m | ecosystem: Environmental > Aquatic > Marine > Inlet | place: Canada: British Columbia | collected...
AATATTAATAACTGCACTTTTGGTGGTGATGAGAGGAAAAATTGTTATTGCTTAAAACTAACCAAAGAAAATTTAGGTGATAAAAAAATAAATTTTTTAATTAAAAATAACTACATTACATCAGATGAATATTATTTGAGGGATGCTACCCCAAGGGAATTAGGATTATGTTTTGATAGGGAATTACCTTTGCAATGCTCGTCTAATAAGGTAGGATCTGGTGAATATGATAAGAGAACAACAAGTACAAAAGATACTTACCATGCTGAATATGGACATATGTTCATACCATATTCCGAATTTGAAACCGGATCAATTGCCAAAGGTGAATGTAAAGAAAATTGGAAAGTTCAAGAAGGAGTACCCATGATGAGATGTATAAAAAATCCTAGTAATTCTAGCGAAGGTAAATTTGGGGATGTAATCTTAAAAATAAATTTCAACCCACCAATCAATATATCAGGATCAGGCATTGAGAAGACTATTATTAGTTTATTAGATGACAAAGGTAATAAAAGATCAGAATTACAAGATGTAGAATTAGATATGTTATTTCCATCCCATATAGTAAAAGACAAAAAGCCAGGAAATATAATATATCATAAGATTATTCTTAATCCAGATAGTGATAAAGAAGAAGTTCCAATCCGTAATATAAAAAATCAAAATGCGGATATTGATTTCATAGATAATAATTACCGTTTTATGATTAAGAATTCTGATATAAAGAAAGCTACTATTATTAATTCAATTGCAATTAATTATTCTTTACAAGGTCGTTGTGTTAGGCCAAAATGCATTACAGATGCAACCTCTATTACTATTGGGCATCCATATTATAATATAAAAAAGGATGAACCAGAAGGTGGTTATTATGTTAATGATTTTTATTCTGGAAGTAATTTAGTTGATGCAGGTGATAATCCAATAGAGGCTAATTTGCCTTTAAAAGGTTCAAAAACTGGATATGCTTATTGGAGCAAAGGTTCATTAGATATTGATGCAGCTGATAAGACTCAAACAATAAAGGCAACTAGTTGTTTTAACGGCTTTGAACAATCTGGCGGATTGCCAGAATTAACATGTAGCCCAGAAGGGGATATAAATATTAATAAAAATCCACCAAATAATAATGTGAAAAATTCATGTATAAGGAAAGAATGCACTACCCCATCTGATTTATCTCCTTCAGTAATAGATGCAAATATCATTGAAAAATATTCTGGTGTAAATTTTAAAGGATTTGATTTATCTACCAATCCTTTAAAATCATCCCGATCTAAAGATTTATCTAATTTTGATTTCTCTGTAACATTGAAAAAGGAAAGATCTTCGGTAACATCTCAATGTTATTACAACCTATCTGAAGGAATAACCTATGTAAAATCTAGTGTTTCTGCTCCAGATCCAAGATTGGCATGTAGTAGTGATGGAAATATTGTCCCATTATATGCAAATAGCTGTATTAAGGCAGGTTGCAATAAAATTCCAAGTAATCTTGATTTATCAACATCTTCAAGTGGATCTTATTTTACATATCAAGGAAATAATTATAAGAAGCCAACAATGGCATCCTATATGAAATCAGGAAATTCATGTTCAAAATTTAAAACATCTGATAATCGTCATATTTATATCAATTATCCATATAATATTGAATATAAATATAGTGATATTTCAACATTAGATCGATCAGCAGATACTCTTGGTTCTGGAGCAAAAACTTCTCTTGATCTTAATGAAGGTGATTTTATTGCAGGTGGAACAAATCCTATAAGAAGTTGTTACATTGCCACAAGTGATAATCACGAAACTAATCATCCAGATTGGCAAGGTTCGGATAATCCTTGTGTTAAAGGATGTATTGGTGCTTCTGAGTTTAGAGAACACTTTGGAAGTAATGCAGATAGTGATAATATTCCAAATATTACTTCAGGAATAAATTATAACAAATCTAATTGTAGTAATGATGGGGTTCAGAGAGAAAATTGTCATATTATTACTATTAATCAAGATTTAAGATCAACCTCACCAAAGGAAATTATATATACATTAGGTAATAAGATAAATATAGAAAAATATAGAAAAAATATATTAATAACATATCCTACAAAACATAATCCTCAATCAGAATATACAAAAATATTATTATTTGGAGATAGTAGTGATTTTGGAGGGGTGGACCCATCTCAAACCCCATCGGAAATATCTGTAATTAACAGAATAAATGTTGGTGTCACAACCCATTTAGTTTCAAGCGATAATGGTAAAGAAATTAAAATTGAATGGGATAATGCTAATTTTGGTGACACAAAATATGCTTATTTTGATTTTGACCCAGAAAATCCTCCTAGGGCTAATGATAATAGTTACCACCCTTTCCATTGTTACGATTCCTCTAGACCTCCAACTCGCATTAATACTGGAAAACATTGCGATTTTTATCATGAAAACTGCATGGATAAAAATGGTAATAAAAGAGCTAATTGTGGTTTGATCAAATTTGCTACAAGTTGCCGTGATAAAGATGGTAATAAAAAAAATAATTGTATTGAACCTGATTTTGGCCATTTACCAGATGCACATTTTGCAGCAGATAGTAGAGGTAGTGGTAGATTTTTAGTGGCTAGAAGATGTAATAATAATGGTCTTTGGTCAGAAGAGAATATAATTATTGATAATAACAAAATAAAGGAAAGAATATTTAAAAATAATAAGTGGGTTGAACGCGATAGGAATGATCTAAAAATTGCATCATATATTAACCCTAATAATGCTGCTAATAGATCAACTGCTTTATGTGCTTTTAAGGGTAAGATGATTGATGATGGTTTAAAGGTTAATGCTCATTATCCTATGTATGAAAATAGCATTGCTTCTTCCCATCATTATCTTAGTAATATGAAATCTGGTACTAATTCAGAGAAAAATAGAATTAGAGAGGGAATAGGTAAAGTTACTCCACGATTACCATTTAAAATTACTTATCCTGACATTATTGATATTATAGACGGATATAGTTTAGCAGATAGAGGTAATAATCTTCCTTATTCTATTAAAAAATGTAAATATAAAGATGGTTATAAGAATAAGATAGATAAATTATCCTTATATGAATATGATAAAAATGTTGGTTCTGATCAGTTTAGTCCATTACAAGCTTCTGCTAAAAAATATTGTAGTCCTGAAAAATTGCCAGATAAGATAGGTAATTCAACTAGATCTACAACTAATCAAATATTTTTTGATTCTTCACAATCTGTTACTTATGCTATATGTCCTCCTAATCATGCAAAAGAAGGTCCCGATCCAATAATGAAGTGTAATTCTAATGGTAATTGGATGAACGATGGGAATAAGGAAAATAATTGTAAAAAATATTGTACGTGGGGGAACAGGTTATTAAAGAATGGTACGTATGGTTATATGGACACGGGTCAAAGTTCCATATGTAGACGTCACTATTCTCAGGGAGAACATTATTTATATTATTGTGATAATGGATTTCTTAGGTATCATGGGCGTAAACCACATACAAGATGTGGTCATCATTATGATTCAATATTTGACTTCTTTAACCAAAAAAATGACGGAAATATATATATTTTTTATTACGATCTTCCTATGAAGTAATACCAATTATCTTTATAAAAGTTTTTTAATGACAATTGGTATAGAATAATTTTTATTATAAAATACTATTAAGAATGATACTTGAAATAATATTTCTAAATATCTAAACTTATTTTTTGAATTTGCGGATGTGGCGAAATTGGTAGACGCGCTAGATTTAGGTTCTAGTGCCGAGAGGCGTGTGGGTTCAAGTCCCTCCATCCGTACATATTAATATATTATAAAGATGAGTGACATTCAAATCCGAAATATTCTAGATACTAAATTAAAAAAAGCTTACCAAATTATTGTACCTTTTGCTTTGATTGATGAGAAAATTGACATTTATATCAAAAAAATCAAAGGTAATTATTCTCAATCTGGTTTTAGAAAAGGTCATGTGCCAGCAAAAATCATTAAGGATAAATATGCCCCCTCAATTATGGCTGAAGAGTCAGAAAAAATTATCAATGAAAATATTAAAAAATTAATCGAAGAAAAAAAATATTCCTTGGCAGTTTCTCCAAAAATTGATATTAAGGATTTTGAATATGGCATTGATTTTCAATATGATATAATTTTCGAAATTTTACCAGAAATTCCTGAAATTGATTTTGACAAAATTAAAATCACTAAAAAGGAATTAGAACTTTCCGATAAGGATATTAATGAGGAAATTCAAAAAAACATCTCTACATTAAAAGATTGGTCCGAAAAAAAAGAGGGTAGCAAGGTGGAAGATGGTGACCAAGTTTATATTGATTATGTCGGTAAAATTGACGATAAGGAATTTGAAGGTGGAAAAGCTGAAAATCACCCTTTAGAAATTGGTAGTAATAGCTTCATTGACACTTTTGAAAAACAATTAATTGGTGCTAAAGTTGGTGATAATATTTTGGTAAAAGTGAAATTTCCTAAGGAATATCATAAGTCCGAATTTGCAAATGCTAAGGCTGAATTTGATGTAAAAATCAATAAAATCATGATTGGTCAAGAGCCAAAATTAACTGATGAATTAGTACAGGAAAAATTTCAGGCAAAAGATATTTCTGATTTTAAAACAACAATTTCCAATAAAATCTCAGGAGAATATAAAAATTTATCAAATATTTTATTCAAAGCGCAATTAACAGAATATCTCAATAAAAAATTTAATGTTGAATTGCCCGAATCAATGCTAAATGAAAGATTTGATAAAATATGGCCAGAAATTGAGAAAAAAGATTTCCCTAAAGGATTTGCGAGTGATAAGGAAAAAAATAAATCACAAGAAAAATATAAAAAAGATTTGGAAAAACATTTAAGATGTTCTCTAATTTTCAATGAAACAGCCGAAAGAAATAAAATTACAGTAACTGATGAAGATATTAGTAATTCCATTTCCGAAAAGGCAAAAATGTTCCCTGGAAATGAAGAGATGTTCAAAAATTTTTATATGCAAAATAAAGAAATGTTAAATCAAATCCAAAATGAAATTTTTGACTTAAAAATCCTAACATTATTTGAAGAAAAAATTCAAATTAAATATAAAAAAGTTTCTTTAAAGGAATTGGAAAAAGATTATAATAATTATAAGGAAGGATCTTTATTATAATATCCATAATTCCCTAAAGAGATTTTTTAAAATTTGCTAACAAATTTTGGGGAAGCTGTATACAACAAATAAAAAATCTATAATAAATATCAATCGGATATCGCATTTTCCCCTAATACCATTTCCCATTTAAAATGGGAAATGGTATAATTATAAATTCTTAATAGTTAAGTTAAAATTATAATATCTCTGTTTTTTGGTGAAGCTGCCTAAATTTTCCTCCGAAACACTAACACCATAAGAAATACAACAGCCATTATATAATAGATTATAATTTTTACTGATAATCTTACCATCGACCAAATCTTTTGAGAAACCGATATTTGCTGTTAATTTTGCTGTAAGTCTAATACTAATATTAGAATTCCATTGTTCCCTCTTATCATCATTACTATTACTTCTTTTTAACAAAAGATAATTGCCATAAAATGAGAATCTGCTAATTGGAATATCATAGCTAATATCATTTACCTCATTATTATAATCAGATTCGCTCAAATGAAAATTATAAATTAAAGAAAGATTATTATCATTTTTATAAGAAATCTTTCCAACCAGATTTGATTTATCATTATCATTAAAACCACGAATTGTAACATCTTGAGTGACATCACTAAATCTTTGACTTTGACCTAAATTTAAGTTAAATTTTCCTAAATCATTGAATAAATAAGAATTAAAACCATAGCTAATTCTTTGTCCTGCTTCATTTCTATCATAGCCAATGAGACGATCATCTAAAAATAAATTAGCTTGGGTTAATTCATTATCATTAACATCTTCATTATATATATCATTATTTTTATTATTATCAGGAGTAATAACAAATTTTGCTAATGGTTCAAAAACAATCATATTAGATTTTGTTTTTTTAGCCATTGGTAATTTCCATTCAAAAGATGCTTTGGGATAATAATTAAAATCTCTTTTATCACTATTATCATTTGATGTATATTTATAAGCATCATCAATGTGATAAGCATTAGCTTGTAGATTTAATTTTGCCTTAAAAAGATTACCATAAATATTATAGGGTAATTTAATTTCTGGAATAAAGGATAGACGACGATATTGTAAACCTTCCCTTCTATGAAGAGTGGTTAAATTGGATAATAATGAATATTTTTCACCAATAAATTTTGGCTTAGTTTCAATATAGGATTCTAAAATAGGCAGAATCAATGGCGAAGTTTTGCGATCTTGATTTACTGATAATTCCTGAATATCAATAATTTTTGCCAAATGATATTTATTATTTTGATAATTTAAGAAATTAATTGCTGAAACAGTATGATCAGTAAAATTAGATTTATAATCACGCAAATATTCCTTATCACCAACATGATTAATATTAAAATTTAGATCTGAATATTTCGATAAAATAAATTTACCATTGGCCAAAGCCTGCCATCTTAATTCTCTTTTCTCAATTTTAGTACTAGTTAAAGCCCTGCTTTCATTTTCCAAATTATTATTAGCTAATTCTAAAGTTAGATCATATTTTCCATATTTTGTTAAATGTCTAAATCTATTATTAAGTAAAATATGTTTTGTATCTGGAAAATAGGTAGTTTTAATTGTTAAATCCCTATTTTCAGCAATATTCCAATAATATGGTAAAGTAAAACCTAAACCCAAATTTTGTGTTTTAGAATAGGATGGTGTTAAAAATCCAGATTTCCTTTTACTGGCAGGAAAAAGACTTTTAAAATAAGGGCTATATAAAATTGGCATATCATAAATTTTTACAATTGGATGATGTAATTTTATAATTTCATTATCATCATCAATAATAATTTTATTGGAAGAAATGCTAATTGGCTCTTTTTGATCAGTAATTTGATATTTATTACTATTTTGATCATTAGGGCAAAGCGAAAAAATTGAATTTTTTAAAAAAGTTTTTTCCTGTTCTTTATTAGCATCCTTAGCCTTAATATATGATCCATCAAAAAATATTAAAAGGGGATCATTAATATTACCCTTTTCAAAATCATCCTGAAATTCGGCTTTTGTAGCCGACATATTACCCATTTGATAATTATCTAATTTAACATTACCAATTGCTGCTAGTTTTTTTTCTTTTTGGAAATATTCAATCTGATCAGCGGAGATTTTATTGCCAAATTTAGTAAATTCAGCATTTCCTGTAGCAAATAAAATTTCCTTATCATTATCAGAACCAATCTTATCTGCTGTTAATCTTGCTGGCAATTGATTAATAGCTGACTCATTAGCTAAAATATTACAGGATAATAATATTAATATTAAAAATAATTTATTCTTCATCAATTTTTAGGAAAGTCTTATTTTCAATTCGTAAATCAATAATTTTAATATTAGACATTAAATATTGATCATCATAAATTTTCTCCAATCTTTTCCAAGCCTTATCAATATTTCTTTCAGGTAATTTTACCAAAATATTATTATGGAATCTAATATCCCATCTTCTATCACCAACCAAACTTGCAGAATAAACATTACGGCCAATTTCAGGCTTAGCAGAAAAAATATTAAAAAGAGATCTAACTTTCAAATTTGCCTTATCGCCATTAACAATAATAAGATAATCAAAATCATTGATATTTTTTACATCAATTTTTACACCTTCCTTATCAATGATATATTTTTTATTATTTTTTTCCCAAATTGCAAAAGGATTATATTCAATAATTTTAACATCAAGATTTGAAGCAATATTACGATTGATAAAAACTTGTTTTACCCAATTTATTTGTTCAATTTCTAAACGAATTTCATCAATAATTTTTGATCCCAAATGATCAAAATTAATATTTTTAGTTTTATTAGAAATAATTTCCTTAATTTTTTCCTCATCTGAATTTACTATGCCAATAATATTAATTTTATCATAAGATAAATTAAATAATTTTAAAATTCGGGCTTTTTGTAATTTATATTGTGCTTTAAAAATATTGTGAGAATTATCATCCAAAATCACAAATCCAATAAATATTATGATAAAAATAATTACCAAAAAACTTATGATCTTTTTGAGTAATTTTTGATGTAAAAATAAATATCTTTTTATAAATTCTTTAAAGTCTTTCATCAATCATTTGGATAAAATTAGAAATACCAAATAAAGCAATAAAGGATCCCATTCTTGGACCAGATTCTTGTCCAAAAAGACTCTGATAAAAGCAAGAGAACCAATTTTTCATGTTATTTTCATAACCAAACTCACGGCCTGTTTCATAAATAATATTTTGTAATGATTTACCATCACGAGAATCTTCATCACCAACATTTTGCAATTTTTCTTTCAAGGAAATTATAGCATTTTTCTCATTTTCGGTAATTTCTCGATATTTTTTATGTTTTTTGATAAAATCATTATAATAATTAATGGCTGAATTTACCATTTTAGCCAAAAAAGGCGAATTTTCCTTATTTAAACCTTCTTCATATTTTGAGATAAAACCCCATAAAATATCATCATTTTCTGGATTGCAAGCACTAGCTAAATTAAGCAAAAGTGAATAGCTAATATCACATTTTTTAGTTGGTTTTGTGGCAAAATGAATATGATCAATTGGATTATCTAATTTTTTAATTTCATTAGATTCTTTAAGATAAGAATTTAAAAAGGCAATATATTCATCAGTTGCTTTTGGGATAACATCAAAATGTAATCTTTTGGCAGTTTTTGGCTTTTGGAACATAAAGAGTGATAAGGATTCTGCTGGAGCATATTTAAGCCATTCATCAATTGTAATGCCATTACCTTTAGATTTAGAAATTTTGGCACCATCCTCACTTAAAAACATTTCATAGCAATAATTAACTGGTGGAGTTTTACCCAAAATTTGGCAAATTTTACGATATATTGGCTCATTTGGTAGGTGATCCTTGCCATAAATTTCATAATCCACTTCAAAAGAATACCATCTAGCACCAAAATCAATTTTCCATTGTAATTTAGCATTACCATCTAAAACTGAAATTTCCTTCTCATTACCATCCTCATCCTTATAAGTAACTGTGGAATTTTCCTTATTAATGCCAATAACAGCTTTTTCAATAACTTTGCCAGAATCAGGGTCAATTGGCATAATTGGACTATAGGTTTTTTGCCTTTCTTCTCCGAGTGTAGGCAACATTAACTCCATTAATTCCTCATATTTTTCTAAAACTTTGAGCATAGTCTCATTAAATGCACCAGATTTATATTTTTTGGTGGCTGAGACAAATTCATAATCAAAATTAAATTGATCTAGGAAATTTTTTAAGCGATGATTCATATGATCACCATATGAATCATGAGTTTCAAATGGATCGGGGACGGAAGTTAAGGGCTTGCCCAAATTTGCCTTAATAAGATCTTGATTTGGTAAATTTTCAGGAACTTTACGAAGGCCATCAATATCATCAGAAACACAAAGTAATTTGACTGGAATTTCTGGTGCTAATTTTTTAAAAGCATTCATAACAAAGCTAGTCCTAACTACTTCTCCAAAAGTGCCAATATGAGGAAGTCCAGAAGGACCATAACCAGTTTCAAAAAGAACATAACCTTTTTTTGGGATTTTATCTTGAATTTTATTTAAAATACGAGCAGCCTCAATAAAGGGCCAAGATTTTTGATTCATTAATTTGTAATTTTATTTTCCTTAATTTATATAAAAATATAAATGATTTGCAAAATATGTCAATAGTATTGGGAAAGCTATATCATAACAAAGTTCATCTTTAATAAGAGTTGAATTAACCAATCCTGACATAAATAACTATGAATATATCATTATAGATAGGAAATGTCGTAATTTATTGATTATTTTTTATTAATAATGTAATGTTAATATTATGTTTATTAAAAAATTTACCCTATCATTCTTAATGTTCATTATTGGAGCTATCAATCATAGTGCTATGGCTGATGAGGTGTTATCGATTGATGAATTAAAAAAAACCCAGATTGAAAATATCTTTCATAATACTGAATCGGCAATTAATATTCCTGCTGAAATTCACAGTATTACTGATCGCGATATTGAAAGATCTAGCCTTACTTCCATACCGGAAATCTTAAGATTAGCCCCAGGATTACATGTAGCACAAATGAATTCTAATTATTGGTCTGTTTCTTCCCGTGGTTTTAATACTGAATTAAGTGGTAAATTAGTTGTCATGATCGATGGTAGAAGAATCGATTCTGAACTTTTTCCAACAATTTATTGGCATAATCAAGATTTATTAATTGCCGATATTAAAAGAATTGATGTAATTAGGGGAACTGGCTCCAATATTGTTGAACAAGACAGTCTCTATCGTAATATTTCTACTGATAATGCTTTAAATGGTGTAGTTAATATCATCACTAAGAGAGCGGCAGAAACTCAGGGTAGTTTTGTTAATATTATCCATGGTACTGAAGAATCTATTAAAAGTGCCAGATATGGTGGCAAAATTGATAATAATTTATTTTATAGAATCTATGCTAAAAATAAGGAAATTGATGGCGGTGTAAATATTGATAATCATGACACCAATGATGATTGGCGTGATTATAAAATAGGATTTAAAATTGATTGGGAAAATAATGTTAAAAATCAATTTATATTACAGGGTGATTTATATCGCGGTACTGCTAAAAATACTACCACTTACCCTTCCGACCAATTTGATAGATATGTCAAAGAAATTACTGAAGATAAATCAAAGGGAGGAAATATAATTAGCAAATGGCTCCATAAAAGAAATAATGGTAATGAAATTACCTTAAGAGGATATTATGATTATTACAAAAGAGATTATCTGCTATTCCAACAAAAATATAACACAATTGATGTTGATTTACAATTTTCTACCCTAAATAAAAAATATGGTAAAAATATTTTAGGCCTATCTTATAGAACAACAAATTCGGAAATTTCTTACCGTCCGCAATATGATTTTAAATACCAAAAAAATAATAGCGGTCTCTTTAATGCTTTTATTCAAAATAAAACTGACCTTATTAGTGATAAATTATCCCTTACAACCAGCCTTAGATTTCAACATGAGGATGATTTAAAACATAATGAATATTCAAATTATAAATTTCATCCAAGTATTAGAAGTAATTTTAAATTAACAAAAACGCAATCAATTTGGTCAGGAATTTCTAAAACTAGTAGAAATCCTACAATATCTGAAAGATATGGCCATACAATTCAGGAATTACAATTAAGCCCTTTAAGGAAAATTACCCTTAATGGTAATGAAAATTTCAAATCTGAGGAATTAATTTCTTATGAATTGGGATATAGAAATCATTATTCAAAAAATTTAACAGCTGATATCTCATTATTTTTTAATGATTATGATAATTTAAGAACTTTTGAAATTGATTCCATTACATCAGATGAAGTATTATATATAGTAAAAAATGGTCTTTATGGAGAATCTTATGGTACTGAAATTTCTTCAAAAATTGCCATTAATGATAATTTAGATTTATCTCTTAATTACACATTTTTAAAATTATATTTGCATCAAAAATATACTAATGGCAATCAATTATCCGAATTGGATGAATATTCCTCACCTCAAAATCAATTTAGCATTAGAAGCTATTATAATATTTCAGATAATTTCCAATGGAATAATATCTTATTTTATGTTGGGAGGTTAAAAAAACATAATATTGATTCATATTTTAGATTTGATAGTAATATTTCTTGGAAAATTAATGAAAATGCCAAATTATCCATCGCCGGCCAAAATTTATTTAGTAATAGAAGGAAGGAATTTGTTGCCTTTATTTTTAGAGAGGGTAGCTTTGCTGAAGGTAATAAAATTTATGCTAAATTAAATTTATCTTTTTAAAAATAGATCATCTTTTGGGAAAATCATAATTTTCATTGCAAATATTATTCTCCATTATTATTATCATCTTTTATCAGTAGGACATTATGTCCTAATTTCACTCGGGGATATAGCTCAGCTGGTAGAGCGCCTGCTTTGCACGCAGGAGGTCAGGAGTTCGACTCTCCTTATCTCCACCATTTATTTCAGCCGCAAATTTTTAAACAATAATTATCATTTTTGTCTGACATATCATATATAATTTTATTTTCATGACTATGAAAAAATCATTGGAACAAATAAAATATGTTTTATAAAATATAATAACAATAATATCTGACTCTCTATTAGGGACAAAACCTGATGCAAAGCGGCGTGCTGACTTAATTGAATTTATAAATTCTTCTAAAGAATTTAACCATCTAGAAAATAATTTTCGCCTTCTTGAAAATAGTCTTGAACGCATAAATGATACTACCAATAGTGATATCCTTACAAATATTAAAAACGCAATATCACTTAGACAACGTAAAGACAATTATCTAAAGCCTAAACATCATCCTACTTTGCCACCTATAAAGGAATACAATATATTATACCATTTCCCATTTAAAAATGGACAATATAGCAAAATATTTTTATTTGATATTTGTAAAAAATGAGGGTAATATAACTATATTTCCTGAGGCTTTTTGCTAATATCAGATAAAAAGATGAAGCTAGATTGTTCAATCTTTTAACATAGTTTTTTAGATGGGAAATGGTATTATACCATTTCCCATCTTTAATAATAGGAAATTAACAGTAAATCTAACTTCATCTTTTTAACCCTAAATCATTAAAAATATTTTACTTTTAAATTATATCTTTAAGTAAAAGTTGCAAATTACTCAGAATTTTTTCAAAATTCTTGCGTCATTTGTGTTATATCTACTATTAAAGATGGGAATTGGTATTAGAACAAATGTAATAAATAATTTTTACTTTGATTTTCTAAAATTATATTTATAATCCCTATCATTAAGAATCTAAATGAATATATATGACTATTGAAATTTTAATGCCGGCTTTATCGCCAACAATGAAGGAAGGTAATCTTGCTAATTGGCTCAAAAATGAGGGTGATGTGATTGAAGCAGGCGATGTAATTGCTGAAATTGAAACTGACAAAGCCACAATGGAGGTAGAAGCAGTTGATGAAGGTATTTTAGGAAAAATTCTGATTGCAGCAGGGACAGAAAATGTTGCAGTAAATGCCCCAATCGCTCTTTTACTTGAAGATGGTGAAGATAAATCAGTGTTAGATTCTTATAAAATTTCTACTACAACAGCACTAGCTAGTGAGGAGAAGAAGGAAGAAATTAAGGAAGAGAAAAAGGCAGAAACTCCAACAATCAACGAAACTCCAATAGTTACTGAATCTATTGCAACTGATCGTATTTATGCCAGCCCACTTGCTAAGAGAATTGCTGCTGAAAATAATATTTCATTGCAGGGTGTAATTGGTTCTGGCCCACATGGTAGAATCATTAAAAATGATGTATTGGGTGCCGGTTCAAATCAAAAATCTGGCGTAATTCAACGCCATCCTGAAGAATTTCGTGCTATTAAAAATAATAATGTCAGAAAAGTCATTGCTAATAGGCTTTTAGAATCCAAGCAAAATGTACCGCATTTTTATTTATCAATGGATTTAAATATCGATAAATTACTTGAAATGCGTAAATCCATCAATGATTTAGCCCTAATTAATGACAAAGGTAAGCCAAATTATAAATTATCTGTTAATGACATTATCATTAAAGCAACTGCTCTGGCTTTAAAGTCCGTCCCAGAAGCAAATTCTTCTTGGAGTGATGATGCAGTTTTACTTTATAATAATATTGATATTTCAGTTGCAGTAGCTATTGATGGTGGTTTAATTACTCCAATTATTAAAAATGCTGATCAAAAAAGCTTAATTGATATTTCTAATGAGGCTAAAAAATTGATCAAAAAAGCTAGGGATGGTAAATTACAACCGGAAGAATTTCAGGGTGGCAGTTTTTCTATTTCTAATCTTGGTATGTATGGCATTAATAATTTCCAAGCAATTGTTAATCCACCTCAAAGCTGTATTTTAGCTGTTGGTGCAGGGATTGAGAAGGCTATTATTAAGGATGGTGATTTTGCCAAAGCAACAATCATGAATATAACCTTATCTTCTGATCATCGCAGTGTTGATGGCTCGGTTGGGGCAGAATTTTTAGGTGCTTTTAAGAAGATTATTGAAAATCCTATTTCTATGTTATTATAGGTCTGGTAATTTTGGTTATAACCCCCACCAAAATAATCTTTGATTATTTTGATTCCCCATAAACTGAATTCAATATCCCATGGATTACCAAATATTTTTTGATCCAAAAACATTTACCTTTACCTATATAATTTTTGATCAAGAAACAAAAAAGGCTGCAATTTTAGATTCTGTTCTTGATTTTGATCCAAAAACTCAAAATTTCTCTAGCAATCCTGCTGATAAAATCATTGAATTTATTAATAAAAACAATCTAAAAACCCAGTGGATCCTAGAAACTCATATTCATGCCGATCATATTTCTGCTGCTAGATATTTAAAAGAAAAATTAGGTGGCAAAATTGCTATTAGTGATAAAATTAAAGAAGTTGCAGAATTTTGGGCCAAGAAATTTAATCTTAAAGCTGATATTTCCAATTTTGATCATTTATTTTCTGATGAAGAAGAATTTGCCATTGGTAATTTAACAGCAAAATTTCTTTATACTCCAGGTCACACTCCATCCTGTTCCTCCTTCATCATTCAAGATCATATTTTTGTTGGAGATTTATTATTGATGCCAAATTTTGGTGTTGGTAGAGCTGATTTTCCTGGTGGTAGTACTGGGGAATTATTTGATTCAATCCAAAAAATCTTCTCTTATCCTGATGATTATCAAATATTTACTGCTCATGATTATCCAAAAGAAGGGCAAAAAGAGCAATTTTTAGCAACAATTTTAGAGCATAAACAAAATAATATTTTTGCCAAAATTACTGATCGAAATGAATTTATCAATAAAAGATTTGCTAGAGATAGTGAATTATCTGAGCCGAAATTATTAAAATATGCCATTAAAGAAAATATTTTTGCTGGCGGAATAGTTTTACAATAAATATTTTAAACATATTCCTGCATCTTCAACGGAAACATATCCAAAAAATACAAAACCTAGCAAATAGCATTTCCCATCTAAGAAACTATGTTAAGAGATTGAATAATACCAAAAGCCAACAAAAAATATGGAATATAAAACTTATAAAAACAGCAGAAGACCCTAAATCCTTAACTCTTTTTATCAAATAATGCTTTTCTTGTGTACAAAAATCACTAATATTTTCTAAGGCAGAATTAATTAATTCAGTAATTAAAATTAATAGTGAGCTAAAAATAATAATAAAATTATAAAATAATTCCAATTTTAATATAGATAAAAGTAATATATTTATAGCAAGTAATATTATTTCAATTTTAAAAGAAATCTCATATTTAAAAGCACAAATAATACCCTCAATAGCATAGCGAGTATTTTTAAATAAATTATATTGTTTCACCTCTTATCCTGAAAAAATTTCTGCAATAATGATTTATATTCCTTATCATCACCAATATCATTATAAATATTAATTTTATGATGACAATTTTTTTGTGAAAAAATTCGTGCATTATTTGCAACCGCACCATATTTTGGATCTGCTAATAAATAATATAAATTAGAAATTCTGGCCTCAGCAATTGCCGAAGCACACATAGAGCAAGGTTCTAAAGTAACATATAAATCACAACCCACCAACCTATTTGTTTTTAATAATTTGCAGGCTTTTCTAATAGCAATAATTTCAGCATGAGAAGTTGGATCATAATCTTCTATATTTTGATTATGAGATGATGCAATAATTTTATTATCTTTAATAATCAATGCTCCAATAGGAACTTCACCCTTATCAAAAGCCTTTTTCGCCTCCCTTATAGCAAGCTCCATAAATGATTGAAAACTTTTCTTATAATTAATCATAAAATTACTTGATTTGTATTAATTTATTATTTAAATTATCTATAATTATTATATCTAAAATCAATCAAATAATATCAATATGAAAGAAATGAGAGCTTTCTCTTTAATAGAGATATCTGTGGTTTTACTTATTGTTGCAATATTTATTGCTGCAATTTCATCTGGCAAATTACTCATCGGTAAGGCTGATAATATTAGTCAAGAAAAATTGCTTGAGTCTCTAAAATCTCAACAATATTATTCTGAAAAAGCACTTGAAGTTAGCGTAGTTGATATTAAAGACAATTGTGGTGCAAATGCAAGTGCTGAAGCAATATCTGACTATTTATATAATCATATTAAACGTTCTGAAGGAGGTTGTTGTAGTGATTCAACAGAAACCAAAAGTCTATGTTGCGATTCTTCTGTTAGTACCAATGGATGTAAATGTAGTACTGTAGGTAATCCACAATGTATTTGTGGTAATCATGATACTGGTGATAATGGTAAGGAACCTGCTTGTCCATAGATTTTATCTATAAATTTTTAGACTATATTTATTTCTTAATAAATATAGTCTTTTTTATTATTAAATCCTATCTGTGTTATTACAGATATCTTATCGCGGGGTGGAGCAGCTTGGTAGCTCGTCAGGCTCATAACCTGAAGGTCGTCGGTTCAAATCCGGCCCCCGCAACCAATTGATATTTACAGTAATTTACAATATTAACAAAAGAAATGCTTCCCAAAATTTGGACCATTTTTCTTAATTTTTTTATCTATAGTAAGGCCACTTATAGTTACTATTGCTAATAAATGCTGTATCTTATACCAATTCCCATCTTTAATAGTAGATATAACACAAATGACGCAAGAATTTTGAAAAAAATTCTGAGTAATTTGCAACTTTTACTTAAAGATATAATTTAAAAGTAAAATATTTTTAATCTGATATTAGCAAAAAGCCTTGGGAAATATAGGAATATTACCCTCATTTTTTCAAATATCAAATAAAAATATTTTGCTATATTGTCCATTTTTAAATGGAAAATGGTATTACTTATATATGTTGAATATGTTTACTAATTAAGATAATATTATTCTTAGACACGCCATGCTCACTTGCTAAAGATTTCCAACTTGCTAGAGCAGTTTTTGTCCTGTCTATAATCTCACTAATATATAACTTAGATAATTTAGCCTCATTTCCTAGTTTAATCAGATCATCAACGCCAGGATTCTTTCCTTCACCCATGACCATAGTACTTTGTTCGCCACATGGACCAGAAGAGAAAGTTAAGTCATAAGCTGGTGATAATTTCCATTCACCTTTTTTATCCATTAGAAAGCTGAAGTTTTTGGAGTGATCATCTCGGTTGTGAGAAAGAACATTAAACACGGCCAGTTGATATAATTTTTCAATTTCACGAGCATCTTTTGTAAGTGTACTGGTAAGTGCAATCAAATCTTCATAATCAAGTGAAGGCACTCTAAAATCAGAATGAAGAAGTCCACATGCTGTGTGCATATGGAAATGCTCTTTATTGTTTCGATCAAAGCGTTTAACTGCAAAATAACCAGCACCTTTTTTAGCTGGAAACAAATGAACCTCTGGTATCACAATACCGGCTTTTTTTGCCATTAAGGCGTAAACATATTCAATTGCACCTGCATCATTACCATCTTGAGAATTGCCAAATTTAACAATCCAAGGCCTGTATCCATCAGGTAAATCGTGAGTACCGTGAATAATGTTTTTATAATCATTGTTCAAACCAATCAGAGCTTTTGGACGCGCGCCAGCCGAAGAACCATTTAAAGCTAGAAGGTCTTGCAAAACTTCATCAGATGTGCCATTCAGTACTTCTTGTGCTTGCTCGGCTAGTCGATCTAGGTTAATATTGTAGTCATTTTCATTCCCGCTGTAATCTGGTTCATAAACAAGTGCGCCAAGACCATTTAATCCAATATTGGTCAAGCGATCTAGTGGTGTAATATCAGAAGGTAAAATTCCAGAAAATCTTGCAAAACGATCAAAAAGTAATCGACCCCATCCGTCAGGAAGGCTGTCATTAAAAACCCCGACAAGCCCTTCAAACAAGCTATAATCAAAGCTAAATATGGTTGATTTTACTGGTAGGTGAAATGGTGAAATATTGAGATTTTGCTCAATAAATGAGTCATGATATTGAAAAAAAATCTGACGATTATTTATCGCCAAACGACCAACAGGAATAACCTTATCACCAAAATTTAAACCAACTTTTACTTCTTTTACTGAATTTTTCATTTATGATTTCCTCTTTTGCGTGTTGGTTTTTTCTTGGTTTCAAGAACTTCATCAATTGAAGAGAATTCAGAAGTTTTTGGTTCAATTGATTTGATGATATTTTCAAGACCACCAAGAACCATTTGTAGCTTCAAGAAAGACTCTAATGAAATAAGTCCTTTTTGTTCAAATTTACGTAATGTTGGCAAAGTAACTCCAGAACGCTCGGATAAACCTTGCTGAGTTAATCCCATTGCAAGACGCTGTGAACGAGAATTTTCAGCGATTTTTTCTTGAGCTTTTGCGACTGTAATAAGTAATAACATTATATTATATATAAGTTTAAAATAGAAAAAGTAATATTATAATATTAATATTTACTTGAACTTAAGTCAATGAATTATATATTTTAGCCATAGAAAGGAAAATTTATTTGTTTTATAACCCTACCAAGATGGAATTACTATTCTTAATAAATCTTGATGTTTTACATCATTAGTAATATATTCATTACATGATGAAAAGCAGGTTGAATTATATTACATTTTTTATATTCATATCCTTTATAGCGCAGTTATTTTTGCCATTATATATTGCTACCAGTCAAGATCATAATTTATCATTTGGTAATTTGTCTGATAATCAAATGTTAAATTGTCATAATTCAGATGATGATAAGGATAAGGATAATAAAAATACATCATATGAATGTATAATATGCTATATTTCTGCTAATTATAGCAAAGATTTTGCAATTGATAATAATATATTAGATATAACCCAAAATCATGATTTATATCATATATCTATATCATATGATTTTGAAATTCATGATAATAATTTCTCTTCTAATTTTTCTACAAGGTCACCTCCCCTAACATTTATTTAATCAAAATAACCTAAGAAATTTGCCTATAATTTTGGCAAAATAATATAATATTAAATAAATGAATAGATTTTACAAAATAACCCTTTCTGCTTTATTAATGCAGATTTCTGGAATAGCTCTAGCTAATTCCCAAAATATCCAAAAATTAGATCCAATAATTGTCACAGCAACTCGTGAAGAAAAATCAAGGAATGACATCGCACAAAGCATTTCTGTTAATGATTCTGCAGAAATTGAATTTATAGCACCGTCTCATCCGGCAGAAATATTAAATCGCAATGCAGGTGTTTATATTAACAATCTTGGTGGGGAAGGTCATATGAGTGCCATTCGTCAGCCAATTACAACTGGTGGGGTTTATCTTTTTTTAGAAGATGGTATTCCAACTCGCCCAACTGGCCTTTTTAACCATAATGGTCTTTATGAAATAAATCTACCTCAATCCGATAGAATAGAAATAATCAAAGGTCCAGGATCTGCCCTTTATGGTAGTGATTCAATTGGGGGAATTATCAACTCTTCTACCAAAACAAGTGCTAGTGAATTTGAATTAAAATTAAATCCTGAAATTGGATCATATGGTTGGAAAAGATTGCTTTCTACAATTAGCTCTCCAATTAATGATGATCATGGATTTAGAATTGATTTAAATATCACAGATAATGAAGGATGGCGTGATGAATCGCAATATAGCCGCTATGCTACAACCTCAAGAATAGATAGTATTATTGGTGATTATACATTAGTAAAATCAATATTATCTTATAATAGGGTTGATCAATCTGGCATCTCATCAATTACAGCGGATGATTATAGAAATAATCCTAAAAATAATTTATATCATAATGACATTGCCAGAAGACAAGTTGATGCTTTTCGCCTATCGACAGAAATATCTTATGAACCAAATGATAATGATTTATATACATTCACTCCTTTCTTTCGTCATAATCAGATGAAATTAATGCCAAGCTGGATGTTAAATTATGATCCTAATGATAGAAATTATCAATTTCAATCCTATGGTTTAATGTCAAAATATCGCTATAAAACAGCCAATTCTAAAATTGAATTTATCATTGGAAATGATATAGATTATTCACCTTCAAATTATCGTGAAATAAGATTATCAACTACTCAAAATGGCGATATTTTTACCGATATCAATCCAACTGATAGGGTAAATTATGATTTTGACGCTAATCAATTATCAATTTCTCCCTATTTACATGGCGAGTTACAAATTTTAAAAAATTTGCGTATAACTACTGGACTTAGATATGATTATTTTACTGTTGATTATAATGATAATCTTGATTCATCAATTGCCCAATCGGCAGGTTTTACAACTCATTTAAGACCAGAATCGCAAAAAATATCCTATGATCATTTTTCACCAAAATTTGGCACTATATTGGCTATTTCAAAGGAGTTAAATATCTATGCCAATTATCGACATTCCTTCCGAGTACCAGCAATTGGTCAGCTGTTCCGTGCAGGATCTAGCCGTAATAGTAGCAATATTAAGCCAGTAAAAACTGATAGTTTTGAAATTGGTACTCATGGTCAAATTTTCTCTTGGTTAAATTATGATTTAACCTTATATCATATGATAATTAAGGATGATATTGTAAGCTATATTGATAATATCGATAATGATCGTAAAATTACCAATGCTGGCCAAACAAAGCATGAGGGTATTGAAATTGGCCTTAATTCTAAATTAAATGAAGAATTAGGATTTAAAACTGCCTGGTCATTTAATAATCAAAAATATGATAATTATACAGCTATTTATGGCTATCCAGCAACCGAAATTAATTATGCAGGCAATAATATAGGAAAGGCACCAACAAGCTTAGGAAATTTAGCAATCCAATATCAGCCAAATTATCTAAGAAATGCAAATTTTGAGTTTGAGTGGGAACATTTAGGAATTTATTATACTGATGAAACTAATAGCCAAAAATATTCTGGCCATAATTTATTTAACTTCAGAGCTAATTATGATTTAAATAAAAAATTCCAAATTTATGGTAAAATTATGAATATTACTAATAAATTATATTCTACTTACAGCTCCAATCAGGTTGGAGATGATGATATTCAATATCGTCCAGGATTACCAAGATCATTTTTTATGGGCGTAAAATTACAATTTAATTAAAATTCTGTTAATAAAATGAATTTCAAAACAAAACTAAAATTAACAAATATCAAATATCACCGACTAATTGCTTGGGTTGGTGCTATTGCTTTATTAATATTTACCCTTTCTGGCCTAACACATCCTATTATGTCTTGGACTTCTCCCAAATCCAAGATTTTTTTCCCGCCAAAAGCAATTATCAATGCCGAGCAAATTATGGAAATAGATGATATATTAATAAAAAATAACATTAAAAAATTTATCATGGCCAAAATTGTGCCATATGAAGAGGGGGTTATTTTGCAAGTAACAGAGGAGGAAAAATCTCCAAGAAGATATTTTGATCTAAAAAATCAACAAGAATTGGAAAATTATGATGAAAAATATGCCATTTGGCTAGCCAGATATTATACTGGATTAAAAGATAATATTAAGGAAATTAAATTCCAAAATCATTTTGACAATTCATATCCTTGGGTTAATCGACTACTTCCAATTTATAAAATTACCTTTGATCATGAGGATAATTATAGTGCTTTTATTTATACCGAGCTTGGTGCTTTAGCTTCTCTTAGCAATAATTATAAAAGCAATATGCAAATGATCTTTAAAAATTTGCACACATTAAGTTGGTTAAATAATTTTGAAAATTCTCGGGTAATTTTAATGATATTACTATTATTAAGCATTCTTACCTTAACAATTACAGGGATTTTTATGATATTTTTACTAAAAAATCGTAAAATGAGCCTAAAAAGAAAATTACATAGATTAATTTCCTATATAATATTCTTACCCCTGTTGATGTTTTCCATAAGTGGTTTTTATCATCTTTTACAATATTCCTATGACGAAAATAATCGAGGACTTAAAATGCCAAAAATAATTTCTATTAATAAAAATGATTTTGGTAATCAAATAAAATTGCCAGATTCCTATCAAAATAAACAATTTAATGCCATTAGCCTCATTCAAAACCCCAATGGTGGATTGCTATATCGCTTTTCAGTTCCATATGATAAAAATTCTCAAAAAATAGATAGGATGTCGAGATATAAGGGCATTCCAAATCAAAAATCTGCCATTTATTTTGATGCTAAAACTGGTGAAAAATCTTCATTATCAGATAAGGAAATTGCCATTAATTATGCCAATAAATATCTTGGATTTGACAATGATTTAATTTTTCAAACCAAATTAATTACCAAATTTGGCCCAAATTATGATTTTCGTAATAAAAGATTACCAGTTTGGCAAATAAACTATGATAGTCCAGATGGTAACAGAATTTTCATAGATCCCGCAAGCGGAATTTTAGTCGATCATATCACCAATAAGGAAAGATATGAATCATATTCTTTCTCATTTTTACATAAATGGAATTTTTTAACTCCATTTACTGGTAGATTTTGGAGGGATATTTTAATGGTGATAATATTATCATTAATAATAATTATGACAATATTGGGAATTATATTGTTATTGAAAAAAGGGAAATGAGAATTATTTGTGGCATCCACCCCCACCAAAATCGCTTTGCGATTCTGACTCAAAAAAGCGGCTTGCTTTTTTAGGGGGAATTAATGATCGAGTTTTATTATAATTTAATCTTGGCGGAAGAGAGTGGCTTTGAAAAGTTTTTTATCATCTAAAACCTTACCACAACCATTTACAACACATAATAAAGGATATTCAGCTACAAAAACTGGTAAATTTGTTGCTTCTCTCATTACTAAATCAAGATTTTTTAAAAGTGAACCACCACCACTAAGCACAATACCCTTTTCAACAATATCAGAAGATAATTCTGGCGGAGTACATTCTAAAGCTGTTTTGGCAGATTCAATAATTTGATATACTGGCTCTTTTAAACTTTCAGCAATTTGTTTTTCTGTTAAAGTAATTTCTTTTGGAATACCATTACCAAGATCACGACCTTTAATATTCATGGATTTACCATCTTGACCATCGGAAGGGGCAGAAGCAGAGCCAATTGCTTTTTTGACTTTTTCAGCGGTTGACTCACCAATTAAAAGACCATGATTTTTTCTAATATAGGAAATTATTGCTTCATCCATTTTATCACCACCAACCCTGACAGAACGAGAATAAACAATGCCACCAAGAGATAATACAGCAATTTCAGTTGTACCACCACCAATATCAATAATCATAGAACCGCAAGGCTCATTCACAGGAAGATTTGCACCAATTGCTGCTGCCATTGGCTCTTCAATTAAAAATACTTCATTAGCTCCAGCACCTTCAGCACTATCTTGAATTGCTCTTCTCTCAACAGGAGTTGAACCAGAAGGAACACAAATAATGACAGTTGGACCTAACCAAGAGCGAGATTTATTAACTTCAATAATGAAATGTTTAATCATTTCAGCAGCAATTTTAAAATCGGCGATAACACCATCTTTTAAAGGGCGAATTGCTTCAATTTTGGCTGGTGTTCTACCAAGCATCATTTTGGCTGCTTCACCAAAAGCGTAAGGAGTCATTTTGCCGTTTTCAATTGAAACTGCCACAACTGAAGGTTCGTTTAAAACCAAGCCATCATTTTTGGCATAAACCAAAGTATTTGCAGTTCCAAGATCAATTGCAACATCTCTTGAAGAGAAGGAGAATAATTTTTTAAACATTTTTTAATTTTTCTAAAGCGTTAATATATGCAGCAGCCGAAGCAACTAACACATCAAAATCTGAGCCAGTACCGCTATAAATTTTGCCATTATCATTAAGTCTAACAAGAGTGGTTGCTTGAGAATCAGTACCCTGAGTAACTGAATTAACTTGATATAATTCCAAAATAGCATTATGCGGAATTAATTCTTTAATTGCCCCAAAAATTGCATCAACGGGGCCATCTTTTGATGAAAAGGTCACATCCTCTTCTATATTGTCAATTTTAATCTTTAAATCAACCTTTTTTTCACCAAAAGTACCACAATGAACATTTAATTCTAATAATTCATATTGTGATTTATGATTCGTCAATGAGCCATCAATTAAAGAAATAATATCTTCATCAAGAATTTCCTTTTTATGATCTCCTAATTCTTTAAATTTGGCAAAAGCATCTTGTAAAATTTTATCCTGCAATTCATAGCCTAATTCCTTGATTTTATCTTTAAAAGCTGCCCTTCCAGAATGTTTGCCCAAAATTAAAGATGATTTTTCTAAACCAATTGATTCAGGAGTCATAATTTCATAAGTATTACGATTCTTTAACATACCATCCTGATGAATGCCACTTTCATGGGCAAAAGCATTAGCACCAACAATTGCTTTATTATATTGCACAGGAAAACCAGTAATATTCGAGACTAGTTTAGAAATACGAGAAATTAATTTGCTATTGATTTTTGAGTCAATTTTATAAAAATCTGATCTGGTTTTTAAGGCCATGATAATTTCTTCCAAAGCAGTATTCCCCGCCCTTTCACCAATGCCATTAACAGCACATTCAATTTGACGAGCACCAGCATCAATTGCAGCTAAGGAATTGGCCACAGCCAATCCCAAATCATTATGGCAATGTACTGAAATAATTGCTTGATCAATATTTGGAACTTGGTTTTTGATATCAGAAATTAAATTATGAAATTCCCATGGTGTAATATAGCCCACAGTATCAGGAATATTAATAGTTTTAGCACCAGCAGAAATTGCAGTTTCAATGGCTTTAAATAAAAAATCCTTATCACTACGAGTTGCGTCCATCCCTGACCATTCAACATCAGAACATAAATTACGAGCTAAAGAGACAGATTCCTTAATGGCAGAAATAACATCATCCTTAGTTTTACGCATTTGATATTTAATATGAATATCACTGGTTGAGATAAAAGTATGAATTCTTGCTCTTTCATTAGGTTTTACAGCTTCACCAGCCTTTTCAATGTCACTTTTAATAGCACGAGCTAAGGAACAAATAGCAGAATCTTTAATTTCAAAAGCAATTTTATTAACAGCTTTAAAATCACCAGGAGAAGCGGCAGCAAAACCAGCTTCGATAATATCAACATTCATTTGCTCAAGAAGCTTGGCAATAAGCAATTTTTCTTCTAAATTCATGGTAGCACCAGGTGCTTGCTCACCATCTCTTAATGTTGTATCAAAAATTATTACTCTATCCTCTGTCATTATTTTTTAATTAAAATTTAAATTAACGATCTTCTTTCATTAAACAAAATAGTTTAAATTTAAATAGCTATATGTTATAGCTATAATACCAAATTTCATCTTTTTATCTGATATTAACAGAAAATCCTCAAAATAACTTTTCTATTTTTAATAATTATTTACAATTTTCAAGATATGAAGCCACTTCAAACATATTTTCTTCATCAAAATGATTGGAAATAATTTGTAAACCAAGTGGTAATTGATCCTTGTCATAACCAAAAGGTACTGACATTGCAGGCATGCCAGCAAGAGAGGCCGGAATGGTAAAAACATCATTAAGATACATTTTTGTTGGATCCTGATTTTTTTCCTTAGTTGATTTTACTGTAAAAGCTGCAGATGGTGCAGATGGAGTTAAAATTGCATCAACTTCCTTAAAAGCATTTTTAAAATCCTGTAAAATCAAATTTCTAACCTGACAAGCCTTTTTATAATAAGCATCATAATAGCCAGCAGATAAAACATAAGTTCCTGTCAAAATTCTTCTTTTGACCTCATAACCAAAACCTTCCGATCTTGTTGCTTCATAAAATTCATCTAGGGAATTAACATTTTTTGCAGTTCTATGGCCATATCTCACACCATCATAGCGAGAAAGATTAGAAGAAGCCTCAGCCGATGCAATAATATAATAGGTTGCAGGAGCATATTTAGTATGAGGAAGGGAAATATCAATAATTTTAGCCCCTGCTTCTTTCAAAGCATTAATGCCTTTTTGCCATAATTTATTTACATCCTCATCAATATTATCTAGCATATATTCCTTGGGAATGCCAATTTTTTTACCTTTAATATCTCCCTTTATTAATTTTACAAAATCTGGCACTGCTTGATTCATAGAGGTAGAATCCTTTTCATCATAACCACAAATAATTTTTAGAAGCAATGCACTATCACTCACTGTTTTGGCCAAAAATCCAGCCTGATCAAGTGAGCTAGCAAAAGCTACCATACCATAGCGTGAGCATCTACCATAGGTTGGCTTCACACCAACAATATTATTAAAAGAAGCAGGCTGACGAATTGAACCGCCAGTATCACTACCAGTTGCAGCCAGACATAAATTTGCAGCAACAGCAGCAGCAGAACCACCAGAAGAACCGCCAGCAACTAAAGATTCACCATTTTTTGCATAAGGATTTAAGGCATTACCAAAATGACTAGTAATATTGGCTGACCCCATAGCAAATTCATCCATATTGGTTTTTCCAAGCATTAAAGCCCCCTCATCCCATAATTTTTGAGTTACTGTTGATTCATATTCTGGGATAAAATTTTCAAGCATTTTAGAAGCAGAAGTAGTTCTTACGCCCTTTGTGCAAAATAAATCCTTGATAGCAAGTGGAATTCCTTCTAAAATTCTGGCTTCATTTTTGGCAAATTTTTGATCAGATTTTTTGGTAGATTCTAAAGCAAGATCAAAAGTCTCAGTAATAAAGCTATTAAGATGCTTATTATCTTCAATATTTTTAATATAGGATTTTGTTAATTCTTCAGATGAAAAATCTTTATTTTTAAGAGATTCTATTGTTGTAATTAAATCTAATTTTGTTAAATCTGTCATTTATTTTACTTTTTTGCTTGGGGTTATTTATTTGTGGCATGCAACCCCTAATCAACCTCACTCCCTAATACCACCACTGGAACAGGCGCCTTTTCGGCAAATTCAAAACTCATAATAATCACCCTCTCACCTTTCTTAACCAAATGCGCAGCAGCACCATTAATAGAAATCACACCAGAACCAACCTGACCCTTAATAACATAAGTTTCAAATCTAGCACCAGAAGTTGTACTAGCAACTAAAACCTTTTGAAATTCTTCAATCTTGGCCTTTTTCATAATTTCTTCATCAATCTCAATACTGCCCTCATATTCTACATTAGAGTCAGTAACAGTAATATTATGAATTTTTGATGATAAATATTCTTTCATTTTAAAAAAATTGATTTAATCCAAGAGAAATTCTAAAGTGAAAACTATTTTTTGCAATATACAAAAGAATCGATCAGAACATAATATTTTGCATAATTTTAACAAACAGATTTTACTTTTAGAATTTCTAGCAATAGCAGAGCTATTATGAATTTTTAAAAAAAAATAAAAGTGAAATATTACAGTTAAAAAATGCTAAATTTATGAGATGATTGATTAACTAAATTCCAACACAAATTTCTTGTGCTTTTTTGACTATATCTTCTTTTTTAGGAAGGGCTAATCTTTCCAGATTTTCAGCATAAGGTAAAGGACAATCAATTGAAGCTAACCTACCAATTGGTGCATCAAGATAATCAAAAGCCTCCTCAACCAACATGGCAGAAATTTCACTACCAATTGAAGCAAAAGGAAAGCCTTCCTCAGCAATTAAACAGCGATTGGTTTTTTTTACCGATTCAATAATAGTTTCCTTATCTAATGGGCGAATGGTTCTAAGGTCAATCACTTCAGCCGAAATACCTTGCTGTTGCAATTCTTCAGCAGCTTCTAAAGCATGACCAACCATTAAAGAAAAAGCAATTATTGTAATATCAGAGCCAGATTTTTTAATATCAGCCTTACCAATTTTAATAATATGATCATCATCATAATCCTCTTCAAATTCCATACCATAAGTGATCTCATTTTCTAAGAAAATTACTGGGTTAGGGTCACGAATGGCAGCTTTTAACAACCCTTTACAATCAGCAGAATTATAAGGAGAAATAACCTTCAAGCCAGGAATTGCACCATACCAAGCAGCATAGCATTGGGAATGTTGTGCCCCCACCCTTGATGCAGCACCATTGGGACCACGAAAAACAATTGGACATTTCACCTGACCACCAGACATATAATGAGTTTTAGCAGCTGAATTAACAATTTGATCAATTGCCTGCATAGCAAAATTAAAAGTCATAAATTCAACAATTGGCTTTAAACCAGAAAAAGCAGCACCAACAGCCAAACCTGCAAAACCATGCTCAGTAATTGGAGTATCAATTACTCTCTTTGAGCCAAATTCATCAAGCATTCCTTGAGTTACCTTATAAGCACCATTATATTCAGCAACTTCCTCACCCATGACAAAAATTTTATCATCAGCACGCATCTCCTCACTCATTGCTTCGCAAAGTGCCTTTCTTACTGTAAGTTTTTTTACTGTCATAATCTATTGGTAAATATTATCAAAAATTTCACTCTCATCTGGCTCAGGACTATTCTGAGCAAATTCTACAATTTCTTTTACTTCCTGTTTAATTTCATTATCTATTGCTTTGATCTCATCTTCCTTAGCAATTTTATTATCTAAAATATGAGCCTTAAATGAAGAAATAGGATCTTGATTTTGCTTTTTATCATTAACCTCATCCTTACTTCTGTAAGTTGCTGGATCCGACATTGAATGGCCACGATAACGGTAAGTATCCATCTCAATCAAAATTGGCCCTTTGCCAGAACGAACATAATCAATGGCTTTTTTACCCTCCTTAATAACTTCAAGAACATTCATGCCATTAATTTTTATACCAGGAATATTAAAACCTTCCCCTCTTTTGTGCAGCTCATCAATTGAAGAGGCTCTATTTAAAGAGGTACCCATAGCATAATGGTTATTTTCAATGATAAATAAAACAGGTAAATTCCATAATTTAGCCATATTAAATGACTCATAAACCTGACCCTGATGCGCCGCACCATCACCAAAATAACATAAAGTTACATTATCATTATTCTTATATTGATCAGCAAAAGCCATACCAGCACCAATAGGAACCGAAGCACCAACAATACCATGACCACCATAAAAATGTTTTTCTAAATCAAATAAATGCATTGAACCACCCTTACCCTTGGAGCAACCATCTTTTCTACCAAGTAATTCTGCCATAATTTTCTTGGGATCAGATTCAAGAGATATCATATGACCATGATCACGATAAGTGGTAATAACCTTATCATCCTTATTCATATTATATTTCATACCAGCAGCGATCGCTTCCTGACCGATATAAAGATGACAAAAACCAGCAATTAAACCCATACCATAAAGCTGACCAGCCTTTTCTTCAAAACGCCTAATAAGGAGCATTTGCTTATATATTTTTAGGGATTCTTCTTTATTTAATTTCACCATATAATTTGACTTGGAGTAAATTTGTTAAACAGTAATGAAATATTATTTTATTCTTTTTTTCAAGGAATTTTGTGATTTTTATCTTCTAATTCTAAAAAATCCTTTGCTGTAATAATGTTTGTCTCATTATATTTTCTACCAGGAAAATCCTTAATATTACAAGTTATCAGATAATTTGCCTCTGATTTTAAAGCAGTTTTAAGATAAATTTCATCATCTTTGTCTGGTAAAGAATATTTGATATCATAATTATCTATAGCGGTAAAATGTGAATATTGACAAATTAATTCTAAGATTGAGATTAATTTTGACTTATAATTAATAAAATTATCCCTAAAAATTACCCTTTTATATTCTAGTAATATTGGTTTTGATATAAAATTATCATGTTTGGTAATGATTTCCCTAATTACTTGATAGCAATTACCATAAGAAATGCCAGCAGAAATAATGATATTGCAATCAATTACCGTTCTCATCATTCCGACTATTCTTGATTTCTTTATTAACAATATTCATAATTTTATCTTCAGATAAATTATTGAAAAACTCATCCTTTATCTCTTCTTGGAAAATATCATTAAACTTTACCAAGGCCTCCTTATTATTTCTGATATTTAAAGGTTCAATAATTAATTTACTCCCTTCATTTTTTAATTCTATATAATCACCAATTTGAATATCTGTTAATTTTCTAAAAAAAGACGGGATGGTAATTTGATATCCAGTAGTAATTTTACTTAACATAATATTTTTATTTATAAGTTAAAAAGTATATTACTACTATACTTTAATACTATTAGAAAGTCAAATTTACTTAATTAAAGATAATAAAGCCAATTCATAAACTTTTGGACCAAAACCAGCGATAATACCATCAGAAATATCAGAAATTAAGGATTTATGGCGAAAATCCTCCCTTTTATAGATATTAGAAAGATGTAATTCTATTTTTTTACCATTAAAAATCTCTAAAGCATCACGAATAGCAACAGAAGTATGGGTATAGGCAGCAGCATTGATAATAATTACATCAAATTTATCAATAGCATTTTGAATGAGATCAACAATGTTACCTTCGCTATTTCTTTGCTCAAAAATAACTTCCAAATTATTGTCAGAAGCAATTTTCTGACATTTTTTCTCAATATCTTCCAAAGAATTATCGCCATAAATATCCTTATTTCGAAGTGCAAGAAGATTGAGATTTGGTCCGTTAATTATTAAGATTTTTTGCATTATAAAATAAATTATTTACTCAATTTAAAATATACCCCAATAGTTACAAAAATTGAAACAATATAAGTAAAACAAATGATAGATAAAGTAATCCAAGGCTCAATAATTAAACCAACAATGATCAAACCCAAAATCAATAAAGTTAAATGCTTATATTCATTTCTGATAGGGATATGTTTAATAGAAATTGTCGGGATAGTACTTGCAGCACAAATAGCCACAATAGAAGAATAGGAAATAATAGTTCTTGGATCATTAAAAAAATAATCCTCACCAAATTCAAAAGTCAAAACCAAAGGAATCATAAGCATTGCAGCAGCAACTGGCGAAGGAATACCTTGGAAAAAATATTTATTTAAAATAGAATTTTTATCCTCAACCTTATTGGTAATATTAAAACGAGCCAGCCTAATTGCCATAGAAATAGTATAAATCAAAACCATTGCCAAATCAAAAGCCTTAATATCGGCAAATTTATTGATCCAATTATAAATAATAAATGCTGGAACAACGCCAAAATTAACAAAATCAGCCAAAGAATCAAGCTCTGCACCAAATTCACTGGTAGAATCTAAATAGCGCGCCAAACGCCCATCAATAGCATCCAAAACAGCAGCAAAAAGCAAGAAGGAAGAGGCTAAATACCAATTTTGTTCAAAGGAATATTTAATGGCCATTAAACCAAGGCAAAGGGCAAAAAGAGTAACTGCACTTGGGATAAATTTAGCCAAATTAATAGAATTTTCAGAAGATTTATTCATTTTATTGTTAATCGTGATTATTTTGCTAAATATTATATTAGATAATATTAAATTCTAGGAAAAAATCTTTAGTTGATGTGGGATTAAAATTATGGTATAATTAAGATATAATTTTAATTAAATAATATGGAACAAGTGATCGAAACTATATCAAACTTTATCAAAAATTTATATACTGATATGAGAAAAGAATTTGGTAAATTATTCGCGGAAGATAAAGATTCTGAAAAATATTTACTGGAACTTACTAATGGTCAAAAAGTGACATTCCCTTTACAAATCAATGGAAGTCAAATTTTATATTCATTACATCCTATCGATAAGGAAAGTGTTAGAACTGTTCAACATAAAAGAATGGATAAAAATAATACATCCTGTGTCGTTAGATTTGGAGGTCTTGGCCATTATGAAAATAGCAATGATATAGCAAGGTCAGCCATAGATATTACTAAAGATGATTATTTTTATGTTTGTAAGAGTTGGTCGCATTTTTTCTTTAAAGATAAGGATAGCTCTCAAACAGTAGCTAATAGATTAAACACAATAAATATAGAACAGTATGATACTATAAAAGTTGTGTCAAATTCTTGGGGTAATACAGATGCTTTACAATTTGTTAAAAAAATGTTGACAGAACATAAAAAAGTTCACTGGGAGATAGTTGAAGTTGCTAATGAATTACTTTACTATTGTAGTAGTACAACATTTCTTTCTGAATTACAGGAATTTATAAAACCAGCCTTAGAGCACCGTGAGCCAGAAACAACTCGCTGCTTTAGGTTGGGTGATACAAAACAAGAAGCTCTCGATTTTTCCCTTCTAACCTTTGGGCTTCCTGAGAAAGAGAGACAATCATATATGGATGGCGTACTTCACCCACCAGGTGATATGACCACTCTAAAAAATTCTATACCTAGAGAGATGGTGACACAGCCTCGTGCCATGATTATTGAAATTTATAGTAAAAAACAGAAATTTTCTACACCTGGCGAGATGGTGACAAATCCTAGTGCCGAAGCAGAAAATAAGGAAAAAGAGCTTTTTTCTATATAAATCAAACAACATTTATAACTAGATTTATTCATTTATAACTTTATATTTTTAAAAGTAAAAAATATATAACTTTCAATAAATGAATTCAGATAAAAACAACAATCTGGTTAATGCCATAAGATTCCTATCAATTGACGCCATTGAAAAGGCAAAATCTGGCCATCCGGGTATGCCTATGGGTTTTGCCGATGTGGCCTTTATTTTATTTTCTGAATTTTTGCGTTTTAATCCCAATGAGCCAAAATGGCCCAATCGTGACCGCTTCATCTTATCTGCTGGTCATGGCTCTATGCTTCTATATTCTCTATATTATTTGGTTGGCTATAAGGATATTTCCCTTGATGATATTAAAAATTTTCGCCAATTACATTCCAAAACCGCTGGCCATCCTGAATATGGGGAGCTAGAAGCAATTGAAACTACAACTGGACCATTAGGGCAAGGCATTGCCAATGCGGTTGGTATGGCTCTGGCTGGTAAAATTAATAATGCCAAATTTGGCAAGGATATTATTGATAACAAAATCTATTGTATGATTGGCGATGGCTGCCTAATGGAAGGTATTAGCCAAGAAGCTATTTCCATTGCTGCCAACCTTAAATTAAATAATATTATTGCCCTTTGGGATAATAATAATATTTCAATTGATGGTACTTTGGATATTACTAGCTCCGAAAATATCCCAATGCGTTTTGAAGCTTCTGGCTGGGATGTAATTTCCATTGATGGTCATAATCATGAGGAAATTAGAAATGCTTTAGAAGAAGCGCAAAACTCTGATAATCCAGTTCTAATTGATTGCAAAACTACTATCGCTTATGGTTCTCCTAATAAATCTGGTTCTGAAAAATCTCATGGATCACCACTTGGAAAGGATGAAATTGATCTAACAAAAAAGGAATTAGGCTGGAATTATGGTGAATTTGAAATAGCTCCTGAAATTTTGGATCAATGGCGTCAAATTGGCACTAGAAATATTTCTTTATATAATAAATGGCAGGAAAATCTAGCAAATTCTGGTAAAAAAGAAATTTTTGAAAAAATAAATAATAAAATTCTACCTGATTTATCAGAAAAAATTACCACATTTAAGGCAAAAATTTTAGCAGATAAAAAATCTCAAGCTACTAGAAAATCTTCTGCCAAAATTTTAGAATTTTTTACTAAGGAAATTGATATTTTAATTTCTGGTTCAGCTGATTTAACTGGCTCTGTCGGTACTAAAACCTCTTCTACCGAATCTTTAACTCCTGCAAATTATAATAATCGCTATATTCATTATGGTATTAGAGAGCATGGAATGGCAGCAATGATGAATGGTATGTCACTTTATGGTGGCATCATTCCTATATCTGGTACTTTCCTTGTTTTTGCTGATTATATGAAGCCAGCAATTAGGCTTGCAGCCATGATGCAAAGGCAAATTTTCTATATTTTTACTCATGATTCAATTGGACTTGGAGAAGATGGCCCAACTCATCAAGCTGTAGAGCATTTAGCAAATTTGCGTTCTATTCCAAATCTTAATGTTTTTAGACCTTGTGATGATTTTGAAACATTAGCTTGTTATGAAATGGCGCTAAATACTAAAAACACCCCATCAGCATTTTCTTTGACAAGGCAAAATTTGGAATTTGCAACTCAAAAGGAAAATCCTGATATTTATAAGGGTGGATATATTATTTTTGAGACTGGTCCAGACCCTGAAATTTCCATCTTAGCAACTGGTTCTGAGGTTGAAATTGCAATTAAAGCTGCTAAAAAACTTTTAGAAGAAAAAAATATTACTTCTAAAGTTATTTCTATCCCTTGTTTTGAAATTTTTGATGCTCAATCAAAAGAATATCGCCAAAAAATTCTTGGCAATAAAAATAATTTTAAAATAGGAGTCGAAGCAGCAATTAAGCAAGGCTGGGAAAAATATCTTGGTGATAATGGTATTTTTATTGGTATGGAAGGATTTGGTGCATCAGGAAAATATCAGGATTTATATGAGCATTTTGGTATTACTGTTGAAAATATTTTAAAATATTGTAATTAAATTATTTTATTTGCTGCACTCACCACCACCAAACAAAACAATTTTCTATTGTATTTTACATAAATATCTATATATTTGTTTTTTTGTAAACTAATATTTTTAACAATGCGCTATTTGGCTTTAACAAAGCTTGAGAGGGAGCAAATGATGCAAGATATTGGCGTTGGCAACATTGATGAGCTTTACGCCTCTGCTCCGAAGGAATCTATTTTAACCGAAAAAATCTCCAAATTACCTGATCATCAGGGAGAGATGGAGGTTGATTCTTACCTAAAAAAACTATCTGAGAAAAATAAATCAGCATCTTCAATGCCGTTTTTTCTTGGTGCTGGCTGTTATCAACATCATGTTCCTGCTGCTGTTGATCATTTAATTCAAAGATCAGAATTTTTAACTGCTTATACACCTTATCAACCAGAAATTTCTCAGGGTACTTTAAAAAGCATATTCCAATTTCAAACTATCATTACTCGTTTGACTGGAATGGATGTTTCCAATGCCTCACTTTATGATGGTGCAACTGGCCTTGCAGAAGCCGCTTTAATGGCTGTTCGCATTAAAAGAAATAAGTGTAAAATTGCCATTTTAGGCGATATTAACCCTGATTATTTAGCAGTTTTAAAAACCTATACTGACTTAGCTGAAATTGAATTAATTTCAGAAGATGAAATTGATGATCAAACTGCTGCCATCATTACTGCCTATCCAGATTTTTATGGCAATATCGCTGATTTAGACCAAATTAGAGAAAAAGCTGATGAAATTGGTGCTTTGATGATTGTAGTCGTGAGTGAAATTTTAGCACTTGGCCTATTGGAAGCACCAAAAATGGCCGATATTGTAACTGGGGAAGCATCTTCAATTGGTGTTGGTTTAAATTTTGGTGGTCCACATTTAGGATTTTTTGCCTGCCGCGAAAAATATGTCAGACAGGTCCCAGGAAGAATTTGCGGTGCTACAACTGATGAGGATGGTTTAGAATCTTTTGTTTTAACCCTTAATGCTAGGGAGCAACATATTAGAAGAGATAAGGCAACATCAAATATTTGTTCAAATCAGGGTCTTTGTGCTGTGGCTTTTACCATACACGCATTTTTACTTGGTGAAATTGGATTTAAAGATTTAGCCTTATTAAATCACAAAAAAGCCTGTCAATTGGCTGATATTTTAGAAAAAATTGACGGTGTTGAGATAGTTAATGATAGTTTCTTTAATGAATTTACTATCAAATTAAGCAAGGATGCAAAAGAAGTTAATCAAAAATTATTAGCAAAAAATATCACTGGCGGTTTAGCTCTTGAAAATAACCTCATGCTAATAGCCGCAACTGAATTAACTGATCTTGATGATATGGAAGTTCTAGCAAAAAATCTTAAAGAAATCTTATAATGAGTGACGCTGTGTTAAATAATATAAATGATAATTCTATGGCTGATTTTATACCAAAAAATGTTGGTTTAAATTTAGAAGAAGATCTAATCTTTAGAAAATCAAGAACTGGCTCTTGTGGTGTTGATTTACCAAAAATCCCTGATTTTAAATTAAGAATCAAAGGTAAAAAAAGGGAACATATTGGCCTGCCAGAAGTGACCGAGCCTGATGTTATTGGTCATTTTGTCAATTTATCTTCAGAAAATTACTCAATTGATTCTGGTTTTTACCCTCTTGGATCTTGCACAATGAAACATAATCCAAGATTGAATGAAAAGGTGGCACGCTTTCCAGGCTTTGCCAATATTCACCCTTTACAGGATGATTCTACCATTCAAGGTGCATTAGAATTAATGTATGAATTGCAAAATTGGTTAGCAATAATGACTGGCCTGCATTCTACTTGCCTTGCACCTGCGGCTGGTGCTCAGGGTGAATTAGCTGGTATTTTAACTATTCGAGCAGCTCTTACTGCCAAAGGTAATCCTCGTAAAATTATCCTTATTCCAGATTCAGCACATGGTACCAACCCTGCAACAGCTGCAACTTGTGGCTATGATATTAAAGTAATTCCATCTGATAAAAAAACAGGTGAAGTTAATTTTGAAGAATTTAAAAAATTAGTCGCAGAACATAGTGAAGATATTGCTGCAATTATGCTAACGAACCCAAATACTTGCGGTAAATTTGAGTCAAAAGTTAAGGAAATTGCCGATATTATCCATGAAATTGGTGCTTATTTTTATTGCGATGGCGCAAATTATAATGCCATTGTGGGCAAAATTAAACCAGCCGATATTGGCGTTGATGTAATGCATTTTAACTTACATAAAACCTTTTCTACCCCACATGGTGGTGGTGGCCCTGGCTGTGGCCCAATCGCTGTTTCAAAAGAATTATCTGATTTTACCCCCTCTCCAATTGTGATTAAGGAAAATGATCAATATAAAATTTCTGCCCCCAAACATACAGTCGGTAAAATTAAGGGTTTCCATGGTCAATTTGGTATGATGGTTAGGGCTTTATCCTATATGATGTCTCATGGTGCTGATGGTTTAAAACAAGTTGCTGAAGATGCTGTTTTATCTGCAAATTATGTCTTATCCAAATTGAAAACCCATTATAATGTACCTTTTGAAGGTTTTTGTATGCATGAATGTCTTTTAAATGATAAAATCCAAAAGGAAAATGGCATCACAACCTTAGATATTGCTAAATCTTTAGTTGAATATGGTATGCATCCTATGACAGTTTTTTTCCCATTAGTTACTTCTGGTGCAATGTTAATTGAACCAACCGAGACTGAAAATAAAGCAGTAATTGATAAATTTATCGATATTATGATTTATATTTCTAAAGAAGTTAAAAATGGCAATGGTGATAAATTCCATTCCTATCCAATTTCAACCCCAAGAAGAAGAATGGATGAAGTCAAGGCTGCAAAAAATACCATCCTGACTTTTGATCAATTGAATAAAAAATCTGATGGAGAATAAGACTAATTCTACTGAAAAGTTAGAATTAAAAAAGGATTCTATCATTAAATTAATTATGCATTTTTTTAATGATAAAAAACAATTTCTTGCTTCTAAATTACGAAATATCATTATTAAATCTCACAATATTGGCATTATTGGGGTTGAGCAAAAAAGCATGATGCACAATATTCTAGGCATAAATGATATTCGTGTTGGCGATATTATGGTACCAAGAAATAACATCAAAGCTATTGAAAAAAGAACCAAATTAAAAGAAATAAAAACCATTATCCTTGAAAAAGAACATAGTAGAATGCCAATTTATAGCAAAAATTTGGATAATGTTATGGGCTTTATCCATTGCAAGGATCTCATTAAATTTATCAATGATGATAAGTTAAAATTTAAAATTTCCGACATTACCAGAAAAATTCTTTATGTGCCCCATTCCATGAAAATTACCAATCTTTTGGTAAAAATGCGTTCTTCTGGCGTGCATATAGCCATTATTTTGGATGAATATGGCGGTACTGATGGCATTATCACTATTGAGGATATTATTGAAGAAATTGTTGGTGATATTAAGGATGAGCATGATATTTTAGAAGATAATATCTACTTAACCAAAAAAACTATTAATGATAATCTCTTCCATTTTGGTGGCAGAGTTGATATTGAGGAAGTAGAAGAAATGTTACGAACAAAAATCGCCGACAATGAAGATGATGATTTTGAAACTATTGGAGGTTTTATGTTTTTTATCCTAAAGAAAATCCCAGAAATTGGAGAATATTTTAAAAAAGATGATTTATTATTTAAGGTATTAGATTCTGATTCTAAATCAATTAAATTAATTGAAGTTAGTAATTTAAATACAGAAGATAAATAAATATTAAATTAAAAATATATTACAATGATACCAAGATATTCACGCGAGGAAATGGCCAAAATTTGGTCAGATGAAAATAAATATAAAATTTGGCTAGATATTGAAACTTACGCCGCAATGGCAATGGAAGAATATGGCTATATTCCCAAAGGCACTTCCAAAAAAATTTTAGAAAATGGTAAATTTGATGTTGATAAAATCCTAGAAATTGAAAAAGTCACCAAACATGATGTCATTGCTTTTTTAACCAATGTTGCTGAGTCAATTGGTGATGCTTCAAAATATGTCCATCTTGGTATGACTAGCTCTGATGTTTTAGATACATGCCTTTCTAAACAATTGACTGAATCTGCTGATTTATTATTAGAAGATTTAGATAAATTATTAGCTGCTCTAAAAAAACAAGCCTTTGTCCATAAGGAATCTCTTTGTATTGGTCGTTCTCATGGTATTCATGCTGAGCCAACTTCTTTTGGTCTTAAAATGGCGCGATTTTACGCCGAATTTAAAAGAGCAAAAGATAGATTGTTAGCAGCAAGGGAAGAAATTGCCATTTGTGCCATTTCTGGACCAGTTGGAACTTTTGCCAATATTGACCCAAAAGTGCAGGAATTTGTAGCTGATAAAATGGGATTAAAGTCTGAAGATATTTCAACTCAAGTAATTCCAAGAGATCGTCATGCACATTTTTTCTGTGTTTTGTCAGTTATTGCCTCTTCAATTGAAAATATTGCCGTTGAAATTAGACATTTACAAAGAACAGAAGTTTTAGAAGTGGAAGAATTTTTCTCTAAAGGACAAAAAGGCTCTTCGGCTATGCCTCATAAGAGAAATCCAGTTTTATCAGAAAATCTTACTGGCTTGGCCAGAATTATCCGTTCTTCTGCCACTCCAATGTTAGAAAATGTTGCTCTTTGGCATGAAAGAGATATTTCACATTCTTCAGTAGAAAGAATGATTGCCCCAGATGCTTTAGTAGTTGCTGATTTTGCTTTAAATCGTTTGATTGGTTTGGTTGAAAATCTTATGATTTATCCAGAAAATATGATGAAAAATCTAGAAAAATTAAATGGTTTGGTTTTTTCTGGCCAAGTTATGCTCAATTTAATTGAAGAAGCTAAAATTTCTCGTGAAGATGCTTATAAAATTGTCCAAGAAAATGCTATGAAGGTCTGGACAGAAAATAAGGATTTCTTAACTCTTTTAAAACAAAATGACCTAATTGTGGCAAAATTAGGTATCAAGAAATTAGAGGATATTTTTGATTATAAATTCTATATCAAAAATACAGATGTAATTTTTGACAAGGTTTTTAAAAGTTAATGCTACTCTGAAAAATCGGTAGAAAAACCATTTTATAAGTAAAGTCACTTCCTATTTATCCATCTTTGTCAATAATTAAACATTTTTTGTCTAAAATTGACATAAATAATATAAAATTATTGCAATTTATCTTGCTTTTAGACAATTTTTGTCCAAAATCTAATTTAAATATAAATAAATTAGATAAAAATGTTAATTAGCTTTTCCGTTACTAACTTCAAATCAATTAAGAATGAACAAACAATTGATATGGAAGTTGATAGTAAATTTCATATAGATAGCAAAAATACACAATTTGATAATAATTTCTTTGAGATAGATGATATAAAATTATTAAAATCTTCAGCAATTTATGGCGCCAATGCTTCGGGCAAAAGTAATTTTATTGAGGCTGTAGCAAATTTTAAATATCGTCTTTTTTGGGAGAAAAATGAAAGGGGAGACTCTATAGGAAGATATTATCCTTTTGCAACAAACAAAGATCCAATATTATTTGAAGTTGAATTTATTGCTAATAATACAAAATATAATTATAAATATTCTTTCAATCATAATAAAGTTTTGTGTGAAGAATTATCGTTTTTTCCAAAAAAAAATAGCACAAAAACAAAAATAATTTATAAAATCCAATTTAGTGAAAAAGAAAATAAATATAAGTCTAATTTTGATAATTTTACAGGAGATTATCAAAAATCATTAGAAATTTTTGAAAATACTCAAAATAATTTATTTTTAAATCTTAATGTTAATGATGATGGTAATAATTTTTTAAATCCAATTTATGATTATTTAAAAGAACATTTTTTAATTTTAATATATGCCAATTTTGAAGATTCTATAAAATATGCTGAAAAAAACAAATGTGCAGTTTTAAATATATTAAAAAATGTTGATCTTGCTATTGAAGATTTTACAATCAAAAAAGAAAAAAAATCTCTAAAAGATACTCCTGATATCTTTAATGCTGATAAATATAAAGAATTATTTGGAGAAGGAAGGGAAGAATATAAAATTGAATTTAAACAAAAGGCAGGTTTTACTTTAGATGAAAATCAAATTTCACAAGGTACTAGATTTATTTTTTGTTTATTTCCTCATATTTTTCCTGTCTTATCAAATGGTGGTTGTGTTTTTATTGATGAATTGGATGAAAATCTTCATCCAGATTTATTACTTTATATTGTAAGAATGTTCCATAATCCAAAAATCAATAAGGGCAATGGTCAATTGATCTTTACTGCTCATAATGATATTTTATTAGAGAAAAATGAGGAAATTTTCCGCCGTGATCAAGTTTGGTTTACCAGCAAAATTGACAAAACAGGCGAAACTGATTTATATCCACTAAGTGATTTTAATGTTAAAGCCAGAGATAATATTGTCAAAGAATATAGATCTGGATATTTTAGTGCAAGACCAATTTTAGGTCACTGTGATGAATAAATTATGAGAAATAAAAATTATAAAAAAGATGGAAGTCTTTATCCTTTTACCGAAATATATAAATTAATAGAAGATTTTAAAGAAAAACTTAACTAAAATGACCTATAATCACCAAAAAATAGAAGAAAAATGGCAAAAAATCTGGAAAAAGGAAGGATTTTTTAAATTTACACCAAAAAAGGATCAAAAAAAATATTATGTTTTGGAAATGTTCCCTTTTCCATCAGGTAAAATTCATGTTGGCCACCTTCGTAATTATACAATTGGTGATGTAATTGCGCGTTTTAAAAAAATGCAAAATTTTAATGTTTTACATCCAATTGGTTTTGATTCTTTTGGCCTGCCTGCTGAAAATGCTGCTATTGAAAATGGTTCTCACCCCAAAGATTGGACTTATGATAATATTGCCAATATGGAAAAGGAGTTAAAAAAATTGGGCTTTTCCTATGATTGGGATAGAAAATTAGCCACTTGTGATGAAAATTATTATAAATTTGAACAAAAAATATTTATCGATTTTTATAAAGAGGGTCTAATTTATCAAAAGGAATCGATCGTTAATTGGGATCCTATTGATCAGACCGTTTTAGCAAATGAGCAAGTAATTGATGGTAAGGGCTGGAGAAGTGGTGCTGAAGTTGAAAAGAAAAAACTCAAACAATGGTTCCTTAAAATTAGTGATTTTAGTGAAGAATTGCTAGAAGAGTTAAAAAATCTGGATGGTTGGGATAAAAGAGTTCTCACCATGCAAGAAAAATGGATTGGCAAAAGCTCGGGCGCTAGCATTAATTTTAATATTAGTAATGGGCAAAAATTAGAGGTCTATACAACAAGGCCAGAAACCATTTTTGGTGCTTCCTTTGTTGGTATTGCTGCTAATCATCCTTTAGCTTTAGAAATTGCTGAAAATGACCAAAATGCTCAAAATTTCATTGCAGAATGTAATAAAAATAGCACAAATGAGGCTGATATTGATAAAAATGAGAAAAAAGGCTATGAAACCGCCCTTTTTGCTGAACATCCTTTCATTGAGGGTAAAAAATTACCAATTTATATCGCTAATTTTATTTTAATGGATTATGGTACTGGTGCAATTTTTGCCTGCCCTGCCCATGATCAAAGAGATTTTGATTTTGCCAAAAAATATAATCTAGAAATTACGCAAGTAGTAGGAAAAAAACAGGAATTGACCGAGTCCTATTTAGAAGATGGTAAGATGATTAATTCAGATTTTTTAAATGGCCTAAAAACTGCCAACGCTAAGGAAAAAATCATTAATTTATTGGAAGAAAAGCAAATTGGCACTAGAAAAATCAATTATCGACTGAAAGATTGGGGTGTTTCGCGTCAAAGATATTGGGGCTGCCCAATTCCTATGATTTATGATAAGAATGGTAATGTGCATCCGGTTGATGAGGCAGACTTACCAGTTACTTTGCCAGAAGATCCCGATTTTTCAAAAAATGGCAATCCGCTTGATCATCATCAAAAATGGCAAAAAGTGACTATTAATGGTGAGGAATTTATCCGTGAAACTGACACTTTAGATACTTTTTTTGAAAGTTCTTGGTATTTTTTACGCTTTGCTTCCCAGCCAAAAGATAAAGCTTTTGACTTTGATGAAGTTAATGAAATTCTACCAGTGGATAATTATATTGGCGGTATTGAACATGCTGTTTTACATTTACTTTATGCACGATTCTTCACTAAGGCCTTAAAAAAATGTGGCTATTTAAATTTTGAAGAGCCTTTTAAAAGGCTTTTAACGCAAGGTATGGTTTGCCATAAAACTTTTAAGGATTCAAATGGCAAATGGGTTATGCCAAAAGATGTTATTTTTAAGGATAATAAGGCTTTCCACAAAGATAGTAATGAAGAAATTATTGTGGGTAGAAGTGAAAAAATGAGTAAATCGAAGAAAAACGTTATTGATCCCATGCAAATTATTGAAAATTTTGGTGCTGATACGGCCAGATTTTTCATGATGTCAGATTCTCCCGCCGAAAAAGATATTGAATGGTCGGATAATGCCCTTAATGGTTGTCATAAATTTTTGAGAAAAATCTATAATTTATCAGATGAATTATTAAATATAGAGGATGTGAATTTTTCTGATGAGAATGATTTAAAAAATCTATCAGAAAGACAAATTTCCTTAATAAAATTAACTCATAAAGCCATTTTTGAAATCAAAAATGAATATGATAAAAATGGTTTTAATGTGGTTATCGCCAAAATTCGTGAATTTGCTAATAATTTAGAAAAATTTGGAATTAGGGATGAAAATGATCAAAAAGTGAAATTCTTTGCCTTTAAAAATCTAATTTTGCTAATTTATCCAATCTGCTCTCATTTATCAGAAGAATTATGGCAAAAATTTGGCTTTAAAATTGCCTTATCTGATAATATTTCTTTCCCTAATTTTAATAAGGATTTTATTACTGAAGATAAGATAAAAATTGCTATTCAAATTAAAGGAAAATTGAAAAAGGTTATTGAAATTAATAAGGATTTACCAAAGGAAGAATTAGAAAAACTAGTTTTGGCAGATGAATTAATTGCCAAAAATATCACTGGACAAGAAATTAGAAAAATGATTTTTGTGCCTAATAAATTGGTTAATATTGTAATTTAAACTCTTTATTTTATGAAAGATTTAGACCAAAAAAGCTTAAAAAAAGCCTATAAATTATTTGAAACAAAAGATATTGATAAAATTGAAATTGGCACTATTGAGGGGTTAAAATATATTCACAAATATCTCTTTGATGGATTATATGATTTTGCAGGGCAAATAAGACATCAAAATATTTCAAAAGTTGGTTTCCGCTTTGCTAATTCACTCTATCTTAATGAAATTTTACCAAAAATTGAGCAAATGTCAGAAAATAATTTTGAGGAAATTATCGCTAAATATGTTGAGATGAATATTGCTCATCCATTTTTGGAAGGCAATGGTAGATCAACCAGAATTTGGCTAGATATGATTCTTAAAAATCGCCTTAAAAAATTGGTTAATTGGCAATTTATTGATAAAACACTATATTTGCAAGCAATGGAGAGAGGCCCAATTAATGATTTGGAGATTAGAACCTTATTGCAATCAAATCTTACTGATAAAATTAATGATAGGGAAATTATCTTTAAAGGAATTGAACAATCCTATTATTATGAGGGTTATGAAAAATTATAATAAATGACTCATTTTTTTCTTCCCAAGAATATGGACATGAAAATGAAAAACTGTTTGGCCAGCATTTTTACCATTATTGGTAATTAGGCGATAGCCATCTTCTAAATTTTGTTCTGCAGCTATTTTAGCGATTTGTTTAAAGAAATTTGCAACTTCGTCCGACCCAGCCTTTAAGGCAAAATCTTCAAAAGAAATATATTCACCCTTAGGAATAACTAAAATATGTATTGGAGCTGCCTTGCTGATATCTTCAAAAGCTAAAATTCCATCATCCTCATAAATTTTGGTTGATGGAATTTCGCCTCTGATTATTTTTGCAAAAATATTATTTTGGTCATAATCAGACATGATTAATCTTAGGCTGAGAATTTAATATTTACGGCAGATTTTCTACCTCTATTATCTTCTAAATCATAAGATACTGATTGATCTTCTGTAATTGAATTTGCATCATTAGCTCCTAAATTGCTAATATGAAGAAAAACATCAGATCCACCTTCATCAGGGGTTATAAAACCATATCCTTTAGTTGCATTAAACCATTTTATTTTGCCTGTTGCCATAATTAAAAAAATTTTAGTTGATATTGAGAATTTGGAGGGAAATAATTGGAATATTATTGAAAGAAAATCAAATTATGTAAATTTGTGAAAAATAGTTTGAAGATTGATGTGATTTTTATTTAAATAAATTTAAATTGAATTATATTTCTTCAAAAATAATTTTAGATTTTCTTGAACTCTAAATTGCTTTAAAGATTTTAATTTCAGTGTTTTAATAAGCAATTGAATAATTATTTATAATGGATAAAATTTTTCCTTATTAATTTTATATATAAAATGACTATAGATTATAAAAAAGCAGGTGTTGACATTGATAAGGGTAATCAATTTGTCACTAATATCAAAAATTTAGTCAAAGGCACAGCAAGAGAGGGTTCTAATCCTGATATTGGGGGTTTTGGTGGATTATTTGACTTACAAAAATGTGGTTTTAAAAATCCAATTTTGGTTTCTTGCAATGATGGTGTTGGCACTAAGGTTAAATTAACTCAAAAATTAAATAAATATGACACAATTGGCATTGATTTAGTCGCCATGTCTGTTAATGATTTGGTAGTACAAAATGCTGAGCCACTTTTTTTCTTAGATTATTTTTCTTGTGGCAAATTAGATTTAGAAATTGGACAGGAAATTATCAAAGGCATTACTGATGGTTGTAAACAGGCAAATTGTGCTTTAATTGGCGGTGAAACTGCAGAAATGCCAGCAATTTATAAATCTGGTGATTATGATTTGGCCGGTTTTTGTGTTGGAGCTGCTGAAAAGGAAGATATTTTACCCAAAAATAATATTATATCTGGTGATGTAATTTTAGGAATGGCCTCAAATGGCATACATTCTAATGGCTTTTCTTTAATTAATAAAATAATTTCTGATCAAAATATCGATTTAAATCAGGATTTTGGTGATAATCAAACAATTGGCACTGCCCTTTTAAAGGAAACTAAAATTTATGTTAAATCTTGCTTGGCTGCTGCTAAAACTGATAAAATCAAAGCTTTTGCCCATATTACTGGAGGTGGTATGATTGAAAATATCATGAGAATTATTCCTGAAAATCTTAATATTGAAATTGATTTTTCTGCTTGGGATAGACCAGAAATTTTCCAATTTTTACAAGAAACAGCAAATATTGCTGAAGAAGAAATGCGTCGCGTTTTTAATTGCGGTATTGGTATGGTTGCAATTTGCAAGGAAGAAGATATTTCTGAAATTTCCGATATTTTAATCAAAGAAGGTGAAAAAGTAACAAAAATTGGGCAAGTTAAATAAAAATTAAAAAAGAGAAGAAAAAATCATAATCATTCATGACACAAAATAATAATTCTGTACATTTGCAAAATATCCCTGATCTTTCCTTTATTAAATCTGATAATAATTTGATTGAAAATATGGATTTGATCCGAAATATTTGCTCCATTGCTCTTTTTATCCGAGATAAATATAAATTAAGAGTAAGATTGCCACTTGCTAATTTAAGAATTATCAGTGAAAAATCTCAAGAAATTGCTGATTTTACTGATATTATTAAAGATGAGGTTAATGTTAAAAATATTGAATTTTCAAATGAAATTTCAAAATTAGCAGAATTTAAATTACAGTTAAATTTTAAGAAAATTGGCTCTAAATTTGGCCCAAAAATGAAAGAAATTTCAATTGCTGCTAAAAAGAATGATTGGCAAAAATTAGAAAATGGTGATATTAAAATTGCTGGAGAAATTTTATCGCAAGATGATTTTGAAATTAAATTAACCACCAAAGATCCTGAAAAAATATTCCCACTTCCAACCAATGATTGTTTGATTGAGCTTGATTTAAATATAACAGAAGAGCTAAAAAATGAAGGCATTTCTCGTGATATTGTTAGATTAATCCAGCAAGATCGTAAGGAGATGGATTTTGATATTTCTGATCAAATTAATATTGTTATTTCTTGTAGTGATAAATTGCAAAAAATTATTTTAGATAATAATGATTATATTAAAAATCAGACTTTGGGGAAGAAAATTGAATTTTCTGCTTTAAAAAAGAATGATAATAATTTTGAACATCAAATTGAAGGAGAGAATTTATTGATTGAATTACAGAAATAACAGTTCTAGGGAAATTATTTTTTGACTTTTATGATCTATTTGTTGATATTGATTTTGCTTAGCAGATTATTGCTGATTGTTTCCTACCCTTAAACTCAAAATTATAATAATATTTATTTGTAAAAACCACTACTTGATCTGACAGACAGTGCTTTATATAAATAATATTTTATTAATTTAATTTAGCACTAAATCATGAATAACATAGAAAGAAAAATAATCATAGATAATTTTAATGGTCATTTAGAATTTTTAGATCCTAAAGAAAAATGATATTATTGATTTTTAATGAATATTGCTATTGATATCTATGATATCGGGAGTGAGGCTTAATAAAATAGCTACTTGTTAGTGAATATGTCTCTATGTAGGCTTTTATATTATATCTTTAAGTAAAAGTTGCAAATTACTCAGAATTTTTTCAAAATTCTTGCGTCATTTGTGTTATATCTACTATTAAAGATGGGAATTGGTATAACAGATCTATTACCCTTACCGCGTTGCTTATTACCTATATTTAGACCAGGATTTATCTACCATATTTCTCTTTCTTTAAAAAATGGTAATTTTCTCTTTTTTCTAATTTCTTTTTCAAATCATTCCAATTATTAAAATTCTTATTCATAATTATTTGCTTTATAGTATAATTTTAGCAATTAATGAATTTGGTCTTGCTTTGATGATTTTTACATCGATCATTTCTCCAAAATATTCTTCCTTAAAATCTTCCAAAATAACAGATTGTAGCCAAGGGCTTTTCCCTATAATTTGGCCTTTCTCATTGCCTTTCTTATCAAATAAAATGGGCATTTCAACCCCTTCAAAAGATTGATTAAATTCAATTTGTTGCTTATTTAATAGATCTTGTAGGATTTTTAATCTTTTAGATTTTATATCTTCATCAATTTGAGTTGCAGCATCGGCGGCTCCAGTTCCGGGACGAGGAGAATATTTAAAAGAATAGCAGGCGGCAAATTTTATTTTTTCTATCAAATCTAAAGTATCTTCAAAATCCTGATCTGTTTCTCCTGGAAATCCAACAATAAAATCAGAAGATAGACCAATATCTGGCTTTTTTTGACGCAATTTTTCAATAATTTTAAAATAATCTTGCCTTGTATGTTTGCGATTCATTTTTTGCAAAATATTATTAGAACCAGATTGTACTGGCAAATGTAGGAAAGGCATTAATTTGGGATTTATACCATGGCATGATATCAATTCATCATTCATATCTCTAGGGTGAGAAGTGGTATAGCGAATTCTAGAAATTTCTGGAATTTCACTTATTTTATCGATCAATTTTGCCAAATTTGAGCTTTGACCATTTTTATCCTGACCATGATAGGCATTAACATTTTGCCCTAAAAGATAAATTTCCTTTGTGCCATTTTGAGCATGAGCAATTGCTTCCTTATAAATATCAGCAACATTACGAGAAAATTCAGCACCGCGAGTATAGGGAACAACGCAAAAGGTGCAAAATTTATCGCAACCTTCTTGGATAGAAACAAAATTACTGATTTGAGAAGAGGAGCGCGCCTCTTGCAAAAGATCAAATTTATTATTTGGTTTAAAATCAAGGTCAATTTGTTTTTTTTGACCTCGCAAAATATTGCCAACCAAATCTGGTAAGGTTTGATAGCTTTCAGGACCAACAATAATATCAACAATTGGAGATCTTCTGAAAATTTCCTTTCCTTCAGCCTGAGAAACACAGCCAGCAACAGCAACAATCATTTTGTCACCATTTTTTTCTTCAAATTTATTTTTTACCTTACGAACACGGCCTAAATCGGAATATAATTTTTCTGTGGCTTTTTCACGAATATGGCAAGTATTGATAATAACCATATTAGCCTCAGCAATTTCTTCAGTTTGTTGATAGCCAATTGTTGCCATAAGGTCACGCATATTATCAGAATCATAGACATTCATCTGACAACCATAGGTTTTAATATAAAGTTTTTTTGTTAATTCCATCTTAAATTCATCCTAAAAATTTCTGAGCAATATAAAAATAAAAAGGTATGCCAAAAGCAATATTGAAAGGGAAGGTAATTGCTAAGCTCATTGGTACATAAATTGCCGCTTTGGCATCTGGCAGAGCTAATCTCATTGCGGCAGTTACGGCAATGTAAGAGGCACTGGCTATTAGGGTTGTAAATAAAAATCCAGTTCCAAGATCAAGACCAATAATTATGCTAAGTGACAAACCAACAAAAGCGCCAATTAATGGCATGTAAATCCCGAATAATAATAATCTAAGATTAAATTCCTTTAAATAATGCATTTGTTTTGATACTAAAAGCCCCATATCAAGCAAGAAAAATGCTAAAATACCGTGGAAAGGTTCAACCAAAAATCCTGACATTTTATCCATTCCCGATTGACCACTTAAAGCACCAACAATGAATGATCCTGTTAAAAGTAAAATTGCGCCATTGGTAAAAATTTCACGAGCTAATTTTGGTGTTGCCTTATTGGTTGAGTCAATTGTTTCTGGTTTGGTCTTATGAGCAATGAAAAGACCAGTTAAAATTGCTGGTGCTTCCATTAATGCCAAAACAGCAACAACATAGGCGGCATAAAATACTGCATTTACTTCCAAAAAACTAACGGCAGTTACAAAAGTGACCATACTGATTGAACCATAATGGGCGGCAACTGCTGCTGCTGTTGCGGAATCAAGCTTGGTTGTAAATTTTAATAAAAAATAACCAATAAAGGGCTGAGTAAAGCCAGTAATAATACCAGCAATAATGACCGAAATAACTTCCATATTAATTTCTGCCGTTGTCGCAATAGCAACACCACCCTTAAAGCCAATTGACATCATAAGATAAATGGAGAGATAACGACTAATTTGATCTGGTATATCGAGATCAGATTTTAAAAATCCGGCAATAATACCCAATAGAAAGAATAATATTGGTGGAGAAGTAATATTTTGTAAGAAAATTGCGATTATATCCATAATTTTATAAAATTGAGGATTGAAAGACCACTTCTTAAATGAAATGATCTTTTAAAAATCCTAACAGATATAATTTAACTATATATTCTAAAAGATAAAGTTATTTTCATTTAATTCCATTTCGCCATTAATATCAATTATGACCATTTTCTACTGTAAATTCAAAATCGGTAAAAGCTCTTTTTTGCTTTTATCCCCATTAGGGAGAGTTGGGGATTAAGTTTATTGCTTTGATAAGGATTAAATATAGTCCTTATATTGATGTGTTCCTCTCATTACAATATTAAAAGTACAGATTTTTCGGGAATTGGAGTTAAAAATATCTGATAATCTGACCATGGCGGTTAAGGCCTTTCTATCTTGTGGACTATAAGATAAATATTGCGAATCCATTTCATTTCTAGAATGTCCTTCAAAATAAATTTCAGTTTTTAATTCACCAAATCTTTCATGATAGATATTCATATTGATATGAGGTGCACGGCCAAAATAGAAACCAGGAATAATTGTGATAAAATTATAATTGCCCAAATTGTCAGTTATTGCAGTGCCTGACATATTAAAATTCTTATCAATATTGCGATCATTTTTAGCAAGTAAAGTATGATATTTACCCTTAGAATTTGTTTGCCAAATTTTGACTATTGCACCTGTTACAGGAACTCCAAAAGAGTCGGTTATTTTACCTTTAAGATAGATAATTTCACCAAAAGCTAAATAAAATGAACCAGTTTTTTTAACAAGATTATTGGTACTATTAAATTGATCTGGCATAGAATAACTATTGGGGAAAATACGGGAAGGAGTTGGGGTTTTAGAATGAAATAGATTGCTAAAATCATCGGCAAAATTATTTGTAGCAAAGAAAATATTGATAATGATTAGGGTGATTTTAACTAATTTCATTCTTTAACATTGGTTAATAATAAATCCTCATTATTAATATCACTATTATAGGCTTTTTTGGTTAAAGCCAAGATAATTCCAAAAGATATGGACATAGCAATCAATGAAGAACCACCATAGCTAATAAAAGGCAGAGTAATGCCCTTGGTTGGTAACATGCCCAAACTTACACCAATATTAATAATAATTTGTGCTGCAAATTGAATGATTAAAGCACCAATAGTTAAATAGGAAAAATAGCCTGTTATAATGTCATTTTTACGGATAATTCGGGTAATTAAATATAAAAAAATAAAAATAATTAGGCTAGAAATTATTAAGCCAAATTCTTCTGCTACAACTGAAAATATAAAATCGGAGTGAGAATCGGGAATATGTTTTTTAACCAAACCACCACCTGGACCTGTACCAAAAAAACCACCATTAATATAGGCGTCAATTGATCTTTCCACTTGATAATTATTGCCAATTTCAAAGAATCTATCCACCCTATCCTGAACATGGGGCAATAACATATAGGATGATATAATTCCAGCAATTGCAAAAAGAGAAATAATAAAAATTGCTAGCCAAGGCAAGCCATATAAAAATAATTGGCTCAACCATAATAAAATTACCATAAAACTCATACCAAAATCTGGCTGAAAAATAAGTAAGGAAGTTAAAATAAGGCAAGAAGCACCAGAAGCACAATATTTGATATAAAATTTGCTATTATGGAATTTATCCAAAATAAATGCATTGAAAATAATAAAAAATATTTTAGCAAATTCTGACCCCTGTATGGTAAAGCCAGCAATTGAGACCCATCTTTTAGCACCTTTAATTTCATTGCCAAAAATTAAGGTTAGAATTAATATTAGAATAATTAATAAAAATAAGGGTGGTGCTATTAATCTGATATGATTAACTCTTAAATAGGAAAAGAAAATTAATATTAGAATGGAAATTGTTGCAAAAAATAGATGTTTTTGGAAGAAAAATAATTGAGGTGCTTCAATTCTTCTAGCAATTGCCGGGCTAGAAGTGAAATTCATAAATAATCCAAATAATATCAAAAATAATGTTAGGCCTAAAATGACTTTGTCAATTTTAAGCCACCAAATTTTGATTGGATTTAATTTTTCTCTTTCAAATAAAAATGCATTATTGATTTTCCAACTCATATTTTTGATTTTTATAATATGAATTTAGATTATAATAATATTTCTAAAAAGTTAATAGAAGAATCTTCAAATTTGCAGAAAATTGCTTCAAATCCTGATCATTCATGTTTTGTACTAGCTTCTGCTGGTTCTGGAAAGACTAAAATCCTTACTGATCGTGTTATTAGGATTCTCCTTTCGGGAGTTAATGCTTCAAAAATTTTATGCCTAACTTTTACTAAAGTTGCTGCTTTAGAAATGAAAGAAAGAATTTTTGCCGAATTATCTTCCTATTGTCTTATTTCGGATATAGATTTAAAAAATAAATTACAAAAATTAACAGAGCAAAATTTTGACTTACAAAAATTACAGGAAGCAAGAGTAATTTTTATCAAAATTTTAGATGATATCGAATCTCTCAAAATTGAGACAATTCATTCTTTTTGTAATAATCTTATTAAAAAATTTCCAATTGAGGCTAAAATTCAGCCAAATTTCTCAATCATTGATGATATTTCATCACGCAAATTATTGGAAGAATCAAAAAAAGAACTTCTAAAAAAAGCTATAATTAATGATAATTTAGGGCAAAAAATCAGTGAAATCGCAAGAAATTCAGGTGATTTGGGGCTTTTTGATATAATTTCTGATATTATTTATAAAAGGGATGTGTTTTTTCATCTGAAAAATAGTTTTATTACGATAGAGGAATTGCAAAAAAGAATTTTTGAGATTATTGGAGCAAGATTTAGCATAAAATCAGAAGAAATATTAGAAAAATTCTTTCATTTTGATAAAAATGATAAGAAATTATTAGATTTATACCAAAAATTGCAGGATTTTCCTCAAAAAACCAATCAAAAAACAGCAAAATTTATTAAAAAATATCTATCAGACAAAAATTATTATAATTTTTTAGAATATTCTAATATTTTTCTTGGAAAAAATGGAGATCCAAGAAAAATTATTATTACTAAAAAATTCTTGGAGATTTTCCCAGAATTTGAAGAAATTTTATCATTTGAACAAAATCGGATTTTAAATTTTTTAGAAGAATTTAACTCAGCCAAAATTGCCAATCAAACTAGTAATATTATTTTTATTGCTAATGAAATTTTAGAAATTTATGAGTTTTTAAAAGCAAAAAATGGCTATTTAGATTATCAAGATTTAATTATTAAAACCAATAATTTGTTACAAAATAATGAAAATTCTGACTGGATTAGATATAAGTTAGATAATCTTTATGATCATATTTTGGTTGATGAATCCCAAGATACAAATCATTTACAATGGTATATAATTTCATTAATTTCCGAAGATTTTTTTGCTTCCAATCAAGAGCAAAAGCGTACTCTTTTTGCAGTTGGCGATGAAAAACAATCAATTTATGGTTTTCAGGGAGCTGAACCGAATATTTTTAGTGATATTTTTGGCTATTATCAGAATAAATTCCAGAATATTGGAGAAAAATTGCAGAAAATTACTTTACAAAATTCATTCCGATCAACAAATGCCATTTTAAAAGCAGTTGATCTGATTTTTGAGGATGAATTTTATGCTAAAAAAATCAGTAAATTATCAAAAGTTCAACATCAGGCCATTAGATCAGATGCTGGTAAAATTGAAATTTGGCCAATTTTTGCTTCAGAAAAACAAGAAGAAAAATCAGCTTGGAATTTGGATTTTAAAGAAAATAGAAAATCATCAAAGGAAATTTTAGCCCAAAAAATTGCTAAGGAAATTAAAAATTGGATAAAAAATCACAAAAGTATCATTGATAAGAAGGGGAGAAAAAGACTCTTGAAATATAGTGATATAATGATTTTATTGAAAAATCGAACTAATGATTTAGGTAATTTAATCAGAAAATATCTAATTGAAAATGATGTTCCCGTTGCTAGTCCTGATAAGATGAATTTGAAGAAGAATATCTTGATTCAAGATTTTATTGCTCTTTTTAAATTTATTTTATTAGAAGAGGATGATCTCAATTTGGCACATTTACTAAAATCTGTTTTTGTAAAATTAACTGAGGAGGAATTATTTGATTTATGTCAGATTAGAAATCGAAAAAATATTAGCTTAATTGCATCTTTACGAGAAAATAGGCCTGAAATTTGTCAATTATTACAAGATTTAAAACAAAAATATCAAAATAATATTTCTAATTTTATTATCGAGATTAGTGAGGATAAGCAAATTATGAAGCAAATTAAAAAAGAATTTGGTCAAATTGCTTTAGATTTAATTAATCAATTTATTCATTTTGCCAATAAATATCAGGAACAATATGGCTTTTCATTACAAGAATTTATTCAGGAAATTAACCGCATAAATCTTAATATTAAATTAGAAAATAACTCTATTTTTGACGAGGTTAGAATTATGACCATTCATGCCTCAAAAGGTTTAGAATCACCAATTGTGTTTTTACCAGATTGTGCACATGGCACAAATTCTATTTTTTCTTCTGGTCCAAGAGAAAATATTATTTGGCATGAGAATAAAATTCCTATCGCCAAATTTTCCAGAAAGGATCAAAATCAATTTTTAAAAGAAATTTTAGAACAAAAATCACAAAAAACCTATGATGAATATTTAAGATTGCTTTATGTTGCAATGACAAGGGCTGAAAATGAGCTTTATATTTGTGGTTTTAATGATCAAAAAATATCTGATGATTCTTGGTATAATTTAATTATCAAAGCAATGGGTAAAAAATTTTGGAAGGAAGATTTTATTGATGAGGAATTTGATTTAAATGATCAAAAATTGATTTTTTCTGATGATTTTAAGCAGAATTTGGACAGTTTTTGTCTAAAAGATAGTAAAATAATAGAAAATAAGGAGATTTTGCCAGATTTTTTGACAAAAAATGCTCAAAATATTGACAATAATGAAATTATTTACCCTTCTAAAATTTATGATAATTTTGAGAATTTTCAGGATAATTTAGATAAAAAACAGAAAAAATCTATTAATATTGGTAAAATTACTCATAAAATATTAGAATTTTTGCCAAATTTATCAAAAAATCCTGATGAAGCAGTTAAAATTACACAAAAATATCTAAAAAATCAGAATATTAATGATAAGAATCAAGAAATTATCATAAAAAATATTACAAATATTGTAAAAAATTCTAATTTTAACTTTATATTTGGTAAAAATTCTCACTCAGAAGTAGCTATTAGCGCCAAAATTGATGGAAAAATAATTTCTGGCCAAATTGATCTTTTAATTTTGGAACAAAATTCAGTAACAATAATAGATTATAAAACAAATTTTAATAAAAATCCTGATTTTTATCAGGAGCAATTAAATTTATATAGTCAAATAATTGCTAATATTTATCCAAATAAAAAGATTATAACAGCTATCATTTGGACTTATCATGGGGAGATTGAAATATTGGATTATCAAAAATAATTTCCATTACTACTTATACCATTTCCCATTTAAAAATGGACAATATAGCAAAATATTTTTATTTGATATTTGTAAAAAATGAGGGTAATATTTCTATATTTCCCAAGGCTTTTTGCTAATATTAGATCAAAAGATGAAGCTAGATTGTTCAATCTTTTAACATAGTTTTTTAGATGGGAAATGGTATTATACCAATTCCCATCTTTAATAATAGGAAATTAATAGCCATATTGAAGAAATGCAAAAAGATAGCTATATCCTATCATACCAATAAACATATAGCCGCTATTGGTGGAGGTGGCAACAGCAGAAAGTGCCACAAGCCAAGATTTTATATCATAATTAGCTACAAGATAATCAATATTATTATGCTTATTATAAATTACTGATAAAGCACCAATTAAAACAAATATAAATAGAAAAAATATAAAATCCAATAAGCATATAATAATTTTTATTCTATGATATGAGAGATTTTTGCACCGCAAATGGCTAATTTATCTTCTAATCTTTCATAACCTCTTTCTAAATGATAAATTCTGTCAATTATTGTTTCTCCTTTGGCAATTAGGGCAGCGATCACTAATGAAACAGAAGCTCTTAAATCGGTTGCCATGACTCTGGCACCAGATAATTCTGTTACAGGATTGACAGTTGCAATATTACCATTAATTGAAATTTTTGCTCCCATACGATTTAATTCTGATACATGCATGAATCTATTTTCAAATATTGCTTCTTCAATTTTAGAAGATTTATCAGCAATGGTCATTAAAGCCATAAATTGTGCTTGCATATCGGTTGCAATACCTGGAAAAACATCTGTTTTAATATTGACAGAATTGATTTTCTGATCCCTTCTTTTAGCTTCGATAATATTTTCAGAAATTTCAGTAATTTCTACCCCTGATTGATTTAATTTTGCTAATAATTCCTCATTAAAAATATTGATATTAACACCTCTCATTCTAATTGAACCATTGGTCATTGCGGCCATTATAGCATAGCTTCCAGCTTCAATTCTATCTGGCATAATATGATATTGTGCTGAAAATAATTCTTTTACGCCTGTAATTTCTAATTTTGAAGTGCCAATTCCTTTGATTTTAGCACCTATTTTTACTAAAAAATGGGCTAAATCAGTAATTTCTGGCTCCATTGCAGCATTTTCAATTATTGTTATACCATCAGCTAAAGTTGCAGCCATCATGATATTTTGAGTTGCACCTACTGATATTTTTGAGAATTTAATATGAGATCCTTTTAATTTACCTTCAGCAATAACATAACCATCTTCAATAGTAATTTTTGCTCCCATTTCTTCCAAAGCAGAAATATGCAAATCAACTGGCCTTGCACCAATGGCACAGCCTCCTGGCAATGAAACTTTAGCATAACCAAAACGGGATAATAATGGACCTAAAACCAAAATAGAAGCTCGCATTTTGGAAACTAATTCATATGAACCAACACAATTATTAATATTATCTGCTGTGAAGGACATAATTCTACCATCATAACCATCCTTTTTTGTTGCAATCATTTTAACCTTTACACCAATATCTAATAAAAGGCTAGTCAGGGTTGAAATGTCAGAAACATGGGGAATATTACTGAAAGTGACTGTTTCTTTGGTTAAAATTGAAGAGATAATAATTGGCAAGGCAGCATTTTTTGCACCATAAATATCAATTTGACCATCTAATTTTGCTCCACCCTCAATGATAAGTTTTTTCATTATTTAAAGATATTATTATCAAAAGGAAATTTCCTTTCTTTTACATCATTATGAAATTCTTGCACAGAATTTGCAATTTCTTTTGATAAATTATGATATTTTTTTAGGAATTTTGGTGAAAATTCATCATTTAAACCTAAAAGATCATCAATTACCAAAATTTGACCATCACAAGATCTAGAAGCACCAATGCCAATGGTAATTAAATTGGTATTATCATTAATTTCATCTGATATTTTTTCAGGCACCGCTTCTATAACTAAAGAAAATGCACCAATTTCTTCTAATATTTTGGCATTATGAATAATTTCTGTGGCAGATTCTAAATCTGTTCCTTGATATTTATAGCCACCATATTTTTTAATATGTTGTGGCATTAAACCAATATGACCCATGAGATTAATATTATTTTTAGTTAGATATTCAGCAATTGGCATCATTTTTTCATCAGTTTCTATTTTAATTGCATCACATTTTGTTTCTAAAATTAACCTTTGAGCATTTTCTAAGGCCTGATCTTTGGATGATTCATATGATCCATAAGGCAAATCTACCACCAAAAAGCTATTTTTTGCACCCTTTTTTACAGCCCTGCCATGATTTATCATCATTTCCATAGAAACTGAAAGGGTATTTTCCATACCATAAATTGTGGTTGCGACTGAATCGCCTACTAAAATTAAATCACAAAATGGATCAATTATTTTGGCCATAGGGTAGCTATGGGCTGAAATGCAAATTAATGGAATATTTTTCTTTTTTTTATTTTTTAGATCTGCGATATTCATTTAATTTTTAAATATTGTTTAATTTGAGAGAAATTAGGAGATAGTTTTAGATTATCTATCTTACCAGAAGCATTTAAAGCAAATCTTAAAGGAAATGGCTTTCTTTTTGGTCCTAAAACCATCATTACTGCATTATAAGACATATTTATTTTAGATTTTCCTAAATTTATTTTACCATTTATAACACTATTAAGACCAAGAGATTTTGTTGAAATATAGAAATCTTTTTTCTTATTATTTGGTTTAATATCTAAATTTCCTGTAACTTCTTTAAGGAAGGTTTTGGCAGAATTGGAAAAAACAACATCTTCAATATTGGTAATAGATTTGGGGGTTTTATTGAGTTTTCTTAATAAATCTCCAATACCAAATTTGTGGATATTAATTGCAAGGCTATTAAATTGTGATTGGAGGTTTAGATTCTCTATAAATTCAGATTTATTTTGGCCAAAACTTGTTATTACACCAGTGATATTTGATTGGGAATCGATATTATCAATATCAAAGAGAAAATCTAGTAATTGTTCATTTTCAATTGAAGATAATATGAAAGAATTACTTAATCTTTTACTTTTACCAAAAACTATATCCCCCGATATTTCAATATTACCATTAAAAATATTGGCATTTGCTTTTGCAATTTTTGACACTCCTTCTTTAAAAGGCAAATCAAGAATAAGATTTTCCAATTTGAGATCATTAATGATTAATTCTTTAATATTAAAATTAATATTACCATCAAAAGCAGTAAGGCTTGGGAAATCAAAAAAATAATTAAGAAAATTTGATTGAAATTTATTATCTAAATCTTCCTCATTAATATTATTAATAGATAATTGATCAGACTTAATGGATAAATTAAGAATTGGAATTGGAGAATAAACATCTAAAAAGAAATTTATTTTACTATTAGATTGATTTTTATTGATAGTTAATGCTGGTATTTCAATTACACCCCTTGTGATATTGGCTTTAAGAGATTGATTACGTAAGAAAAAATCCTCATAGCTTAATAAATTGAAAAATAGATTTATTTGATGATTTGAATCTAATTTATTTAGAAAAATAAAATTCTCTAAAAAGCTTTTTCCTTTTATAAAGCGTTCAAAATAAATATTAGCAAAATATTTATCTATATTGAAATTATTAATATTATAATTATGAGTAATATTTAAAATACCATCTCCTTTTTCTAGGGATAAATCCCCAGAAATGATAGATTCATTATTTAGAACTGATTTTAATTTTTTAAAAATTGTGCTATTTGGTAAAATTAGAATTTCTGATTTTAATTGAAATTGTCCTAATGCTTCTTTTTTTAGGCCAATTTTTGATATTTCCAAAAGATCAAAAATTTCTTCCATATTGGAACTATTAATGAATAAATTACCTTTCATATTGATTAGAGAGGCAATATTTTCGATTATAGCATTTAATTTTAATGTAGATGTATCATTGAGATTGAATTCCAAATTTTCTAATAAAATTTGTTTTTTATTTTTGGTAGATAATTCAATGTTAAAATCTTTTAAAATTTGATCATTATATCTAAATTCTTTGATTGAAATTATAGCTTTTGGCGATAGGCCAAAAATTGTAACATCTAATTTGGGAAATTTATCATGATTTATTTTTTTGTTTTTCTGGAAATTGGAAATTATAGAATTTGATGCTTCTTGTAAATATTCATCCTTAATTGCTTCTAATTTTCCAAGCCATAAATCATCAAAATTTAAATAATCTATTTCAATTTTTGATTCAATAAATTTATTATCATCATTGGGGCGAGCAATTATTTCTCCCGATCCTTTGATAATATCGGATTCTATATTAATTTGCTCAATATTAATAATTCCATCCTTTAATAAAAGATTTGAAGAAATATTAATATTATCTGTATTATTGATATTTTTAAAAATTAGATCCTTTTGTGAGAAATATTTATCTAATAATAATTTAAGATTTGAAATTGATAAATTTATTCTACCATCAAAATTGGATTGAGTAAGGCTGAGATTTTCAGTGTCAAAGAATTTACCCGAAATATTAGCTTCTAAAATAGGAGAATTAATTGTCAATTCTGACATATCATCATTATCTATTGAAATATTAAGATTAAAAATTGTCGGTATATCATCAGATATGAAAGAACCTTTGGCAGTTATTTGGCCATTATTTAAATTACTATATGATTCAAATTGTAATTTTTCATAATTTGAGAATATTGTGCCATTAATATCTTTGATGGCAAAATTAGAATTACTGAAAATAATTTCTGGAATATTAGTTAAATCAAAAATTTTACTCTCTGAATTAAAATTGAAAATCTTATTAGCAATAAAATCTTGGTTAATTTCTGGGATATAATTTAATTCCTTCTTCTCCTCATTATTTTGATAGGAAATAATATAATCAGCCGAGACCTTATCAAAAAATATTTTTTTAATTTCTATTTGTCCAAAAAGAGAAGATATTTTTGGAGTAATGCTAATATGGCTAAATTTTAAATCTATAAAACCATCTTCTATTTTAAGATTTTTTACAGAAGCATCATTAATGATAATTTTGGGATTTGGGAATAATGATAATGAAATGTTAGATTCAATATTAAAATCTGTTTGTAATTCTCTGGTTAATTTATTTTGTAAATTAATTTGGACAGATTTTAACTCTATCAAAGAGGGTAAAATGATCAATATTGCGACCAATATTGATAATAATAATATGCTTATTTTAGAAAATATTTTCATGAATATTGCTATTCCTTAAATATCATGGTTCCAGCACCACTTTCAGTAAAAATTTCCATTAATAAAATATGATCTTTTGAACCATTTAAAATATGGACATATTCAACCGAATTATCCAGAGCATCAATACAGGTTCTCACTTTTGGTATCATACCTTTATTAATAATACCATCTGTAATTAATTGTTCTGCCACTTCTGTTGTTAAATGGCTAATTAATTCACTATTTGGTAATTTTATACCATCAACATCGCTTAATAAAACCAATTTTGTTGCTGACATTGTACTAGCAATGGCACCCGCTACTGTATCGGCATTAATATTGTAAGTATTACCTTCATTATCAACTCCAATTGGTGCAATTACTGGAATAATATCAGAATTATCAAAAAATTCTAACATTTCAATATTGATAAATTCTGGCTCACCAACATAGCCTAAATTCATGATTTTATCGATATTAGAATCAGTATTTTTGGCAATTTTAACTAATTTTTTAACTTTAATCAAATTAGCATCCTTGCCAGAAAGACCAAAAGCCAAACCACCGACAGAATTAATGTGATTAACAATCATTTTATTGATAGATCCAGATAAAACCATCTCAACAATTTCAACAGAATCTTTGCAAGTAACACGAATACCATCAATAAAATTGGTTTTAACATTTAATTTTTGTAACATCTCTCCAATTTGTGGACCACCACCATGCACAATAATCACATTAATGCCAGATTTTTTTAATAAAACTACATCTTCAGCAAATTTTTTAATATTAGCAGCATTAGCCATAGCAGCACCACCAATTTTAATAACGAAAGTTTGATCAGCAAATTTCCTTAAAAAAGGCAAGGCCTGACATAATATCTCTGCTCTTGATAGCCAATCCGAATCGCTGCCTACCTCCTGTAAGGTTAAATCATATCCTAAATTATTATTTTCAGTCATTATTATTTAAATTAAGAATTTATTTGGTATAACTTATGCAAAGCTCTTATAAATTATTGAGAATATTTTAGAAATAGCAATAATTCATTAACAATATTATTTATTTGACTTTTCTTTGATTTCATTCAGAATTATATCTTGCTAGGAGACATGGCTGAGTGGCTGAAAGCGCTTTCCTGCTAAGAAAGTATACGGGTAACACTGTATCGAGGGTTCGAATCCCTCTGTCTCCGCCATTACTCAGAGTTACTATGGAGTACTCATAATTACTATCGTTTACTCATCATTACTCACAAATCGTTTACTCATCTGCCCTCAGGATTTCTAACCAGTTTTCACTTTTTCTAAAACAGAGAATGGATTTTTAAGAAATACCCAACATTTCTAATTTGAGATGTAGCATTTGTTGATGATTTTTGGAGAGTCTGACCACAAAATTCAGATAAATTAACTTCCAATCCTTAACTTTATTAGGTTTATTAAGGTGTATCCCAAACAGAGAAACGGAGAATGCGTAATCTTCATACTAGAATGGAATATCGTCGCATTCACCTAGTGTTTCTTCTTTTTTTGAGTATTTTTGTTCATAAAAGTTTAGCAAAAACAACCCAACAGATGAAACTGCATTAATTATAAAGTAAGCATATAGAGGGTCATCAATTATATAGTCATCTTCTAATTTACCATGAGATTCTTTTGTATGGTTGCTTCTTAAGTTCTCAATACATTGAGCTGTTTTTAGTAACCCACTTCCAATGTGGCGTATATCTGCAATTTCTTTTTCATTATGAGTAATCTTAAATTCTTTTAAAATAGTTTGAGCCAATTTGTATAATGTATCTTTCCGATTATAATTTGGATTTATATCCTCTAATATTCTTTTTATTATGGTTTCCAGTGCTGAATTTGCTAATGCAATTGAATGTGATGGATCATCACTTACCTTTTTAAAAGCATTCTCCAATACCGTATGAATATCTTTGTAATTATCAGCAGCGATATCAATAATTTTAGGAACCGCATATATTATATTTGGAATTTGCACACCCATATCAACTGCCACACGAAACAAAGTATCGTCATCCATATTATTAAGGGTCTTTATAAGGTTAATTTGCGTATTGTTTTGATCTCTATAAATTATCTCGAAATTAACCCCATCATAACCATTCCATCCAGTATTATTAACATCCCATATTTGTTCTTGCCATCTATTAATATAAGATAAAACCTTGTCATACGATCCATAGTTTTTCCATATCTCTTTTTCTGTTAAATCTATTATATTCATCACTTGTCTTGGTGAAGCTTTACTTTTCATAATTAATTCTGATTTATTTTTATTTGATAAACAACACCCCTACCTTTTCCAACTGATAAAATCTTTTTCATCTGCACTAAATCTTTCAACTTAACTTTTAAAGTATTGTAATTAGCATCAGATAATTTCTGAATATCGGAAACTGAAAGCGAATTGTGATTTTTAAGAATTTCTAAAATCTGCAAATGCAATTTATCAAAATTTTCCTGTAAAATTTTTTCAGCTTTAATTTTTTTCTCTAAATTATCTTTTTGTTTTTTTAGGGATTTTAAGAAAAATATTAGCCAATTTTCAAATTTGATTTTTTTACTATCTAAAGTTTTTTGGCAATCTCTTAGGTTTTTGTAATAGAGATCTTTATTGTCCTCAATAATACTTTCCAAAGAGCTATATTGGACATAGCTGTAACCAAGTTTTAGCAATAATAAATTAGTTAGAATTCTTGATAATCTACCATTACCATCTTGAAAAGGGTGAATTGCTAAAAATACTACGATAAAAATTCCAGTTATGATTAGAGGGTGAATTTCTTTTAGTTCCAAAGATTTATTAACCCAAACAACCAAATCCGTCATTTTCATTGGTGTTTCAAATGGCGTGGCAGTTCTAAAAACAACACCTATTTCTTTACCATTTTTATCAAAAGCCACTACATGATTATCCAATTTTTTATATTCACCTCTATGACGAATATCTTTAGAGCTATGCTTTAACAAAATTGAATGAAGTTGTTTAATATGATTTTCACTAATTTCTAAATCATCAAAATTACTTAAAATCAAATCCATTACATCAGAATATCCAGCAACTTCTTCTTCGTCGCGATTTCTAAATGATGTTTTGTTGATATTAGAAAGAAGTGTTTCTACTTGAGCATCGCTTAGCTTTACGCCTTCTATTCTGGTACTTGATGCAATTGATTCAATTGTTGCTGATTTTTTTAGCATTTTTAGACGATCAGGAGATAAGGTATTAATTGCTTGCCATCTTCCTTTGAATTCTTCTATTTCGCCAATTAGATTTAAAATATCATTATTGATATTAGCTTTATAATTTATCATAAATTAATCTTAGTTAAAATTTCTTAGCTAAGACTAATTTATTAAAGATAAAATATCCACAAAAATATCTAATTATATCTAATTAGTTTGCAAAAGGTGTTTCCTGCTTCAACAAATGCAAAAGTTCGAAATTTAAAGGACGACCCAAATAGACTTTAAACCCTTATAAATACTGGCTTTAAAAATTTGTCGAAAAGTTCGTAAATCGTACCTTCCGCACCGCCAGTTTAACTGGTTCTAACTCATTCTCCGCTCTATTTTTCAGCCAACTCAATCAACGCTCTAAGCCCAGTAAATCTAAGGGTTTGCGAGCTTTAAAACTCAATTTCAGTCGTCCTCCTTTCTCTCCGTTTTTCCTAAAATTTTACCAAAATTATCCAAAAAATTCTCTCTTTCTCCGTTTGGGTCGTCCTGTTTCGATTTTAGGACGCTTCGATAAACACTGGCTTCACAGCTTTTCTATCGAACTTTTCTATGTGGGTGTGTGAATGCAACTTTGATGATTTTCACGAACTTGTCCATTGTTTAATTTTTATAAACCTTGCTTTCTTACGGTTAAGATATAGGATAGTTGGTAATGAAAATCATTACATCTCTTTCATATCTTAAGTTTTCTGTAAAATAGTTAACTTCTAATAAGTTTTGAGAAGTCAATTTTCTCATTGTTTATTTTATTAATTAATTATTTATAGAAATTATGTCTAAAAGAAAAAGCGGCGAATTAAAAAAATTCTTTTCCGATAAAGGATATGGATTTATTCAATCACAAAAAGGTGACATCTTCTTCCATATGAGCGATTCAGAGGATTTGGATATTAACTCACTTAGAGAAGGGATTACTCTTTCATATGAAGAATCTAAAGATGCAAGAAGCGGAAAAACTAAAGCTGCAAATGTAACAATTGAAGAATAACAGGAAAGCAATGAAATCTTTTAAAGATTCAGCAAGATCATTGGAGATCCAAATTAAGGAGTGCAGCCAGTAGTTATTGACAATCAACATAAAAAATGTAAATGCAATATATTATAGTTATTATTTTAATGTATAGGAATTTCAATATTTTTCCCCTCCACCTCAAAAATTAGCAATTTTCCAAATTTGAAACATTTTTCCACTTTTTATAGATAATCTCCCTAAATTATCTTAAAAATCATCTAAAATTATCTGTTTTACCTAATTTTAGACGCAATAATCCCTTGAGACAATTTTAGCATTTTTTCCCAACATCTTGTGAACTTTTCTTTTTCTTAAATCCTCTAAACTAAGATAACGTCTATAAGCAAGCTTCATTTCTATATTACAATTATCACAAAAGAGTGGATCTTTATTAAAAGCTCTTTTACATAAAGATCTGTAATCAGTTTTAGTATTTCTTAATTTCTCTATCTTCCTTGTGGTAAATTAGATTTTTTATTTGAATTGTAGAATTTCTTTATATAAAGTTTTTATGTTACCTGTTTATCACCGGCATAGTACGTCCCAAGGCTTTGCTTTGTTCATCACTGGCGTAGTATGTCCGCAAAGCGTAGCTTTGCATAAGTGGGTAACACAATTGTTATAGATTTTTTTTAAACATTGAATCTTCTTTTCGTTTTTATTATTTGCAAGAATAATAAAGTTTTCTATGGGCTTTTTTATATTTAAAGTTGGTAAAATAATATTTTTTCCTAAATTATGTCAGAACAGAAATACAAAACTTTAGAGACTTACGCAAATATATTGAATAAAATATTATCTGTGGACAAAGGTTTTTCTGTTGGAAAGATTAGATATCTTGAATATGAAGAGATTAATCCCAAAGACTTACTAAGAAGTAGGAGCGATCTTGAAAGGCTTCTTGTTGAAAAAAAAGTGTCATTAAAGGAAGAAGGGGAATCGTTTCTTGTGCAATCTATTGATGAAGAACATATTGCATATATAGATACAACATCTAATCCGCCTAATCCACAAAAAAAACAAATCACTGAAGATCTTCGTGTAAGTCTTTCGAAAGTTTGCGAAGCTAAAGGACTAGATATTACTAAATTAAAGGACAGTGATATATCTATATTTGGATTAGAGATGTCGGATTTTATTGTTTTACAAGATCAATTATTGGAAGATTTACCGTCAGGAACTCATAATTTTGGTAAAGAAGAAATGGAAAATGCTATATCTAAGTCTTTAATTAGTTTCAGGAATTTTTTAAGAGATAAATTAGGCCAAGAGAATAGCGATTTATATAAAATAATTGAAGAGGATTATAGTAATGATTTGCAAGGTTTTTGTCGATTTATAGATAAGGTACAAAACTCTCAATTGGAATTATCACATAATTGTAAAGGTAAAATGGATACCTTTTTGAGAGAAAATAATTTCACAAGAGATGTTAATTCAATTATGGAGTCAATTTCTACTAAACTTGGATTTAATATCAGGTCTATTGTTAAATTTACTCCGGAAAGAGGATTTGTCTTATCGGAGGAGCTTCACTCGGAGTCCAATCTGCCTTCTTCCTCTGCTAGTAATGCAAGCTTGGATTCACTTGGCTCTCTTAGAACTAACGATAGTTACCGTTAATATTTTTTGATCATTAGTAATTAAAATATTCTTCTATTCTGATTAATTCAAGATGAATCTAGGTTGTTCAATCTTTTAATATAGTTTTTTAGATAGGAAATGGTACTAACCCCATTTATCGGGATAAGTTTTTTATACTCAAATCACCAAAATCTATGATATTTCAAGAATATAATATATTCATCCTTTTGATCCTTAATATTTCCACCTTCTTCAATGGCCAGAAAATTCAGATTTAAATTTTGATTTTTTTTTGATAATTGATAGGAAATTTCTAGGTTTTTCTCATGACCCAGAGGTTCTAAATTAACATTATTTATGTTTAATCTGGCAATATTACCATCATTATCATAACCAATTGGCACATTAATATCAGTAGATCCAGAATAGATTCTTAAAGGCTCGGAATAATTTATTGCTAATTTACCTCCCATAAAATTATCATTAAATATCCCAATTTCATAGGCACGGCTTTTGATATTGGAATAATCACGGAAAATACCATTTTTATTGCCAGACATTTTGGTAAGACCTTCTGAATAGCTGGAAATGAAATATAAGTTATCCTTGATTTGATATTTATTTTTGATGGTGACAAAATTACTTTTACTATTTTCTAAATTTGAAAATAACCCTGTGGCATTACCGCCAAGGAAATTATTTTGATATTCCTCTATCTGGCCATAATTAACATCAAAATTTATAAAATCAGATTGATAATCAAAACCTAATTGCAAAATATCGGCCATAATATTAGAATTGGAAATATTGTAATCATCTGAAATTTGGGAGAAGCCCAATTTACTATGGATTTTATCGGTAATTTTTTGGTTAAATATTAAACCTCGATTATTTTTATCAGTAATATTGATATTATTACTTAAAATTTCAATAAAAGAGGAATTATGATTAATTAAGCCATAATTGGCGGTAAATTTATTATCTAGCTGATTTAAATAATCATTATTAGCAATTGCTAATTTGCTATTTTTATTGAAGGAGTTTTGATAAATAAAGGATAAATTACGATTATTTAATTTATAAGGATCAGTAATTGAGTGATCATAAATAAAATTTCTGACATTAAAATAATTGTGGCCAGTAATATTACCATCAATATCATAGGATTTTTTTTGATCCATAAATTTTAGATTAAAAGTAAAATTTTGATTTGAAAATGGCATATTCGCAATATGATAATCATTAAAAACCATATTTCTTAGGGGTGAATTATGATTATAAATTTGCACAATATCAGAAAAATCAATTTTGTAATCACGATTAAAATCATCAAAAAATACAGCATCGGAAATTTGAGGTATAATATTAGCAGTAAAAGTATCGCCAAAGATAGATGAGCTAAAAATATTACTATTTTCTAAATAATATCCAGGTGAATTAATTGAGCTTGATGATGCAACATAGCTTGAACCAATATTATTAACTGCTGCCTCGGCATTTAATAGGCCATTACCATAGGTAGAGTCAATTCCTGATACTCCTAAATCGGTTGCGGTTGTTAAGATAATTTGTGCCGTATCAGTTGCAGTCAAATGTGGCCAAGCAGATCGCAATATTGCTGCAACACCAGAAACCATAGGTGCTGCCATTGAAGTTCCGGATTGATGTTGATAGGAAGTTGTAGAATCATGATATGGTGCCCAGATATTTTCTCCTGGTGCCACAAGGCAATAATTAGCAGCATTACCGCAATGATTACTAAAAGTTGAAATATTATTATCACTATCAACTGATCCAACAGCTAATATATAATTTTGCAATTCAGAATCTGGGGCATAGGCAGCAGGATATGATGGGTTTGAGTCACCATCATTACCATTTGCTGCAATAGTTAAAATATCTTTAACTTTAGTATTTATAAGAGCGGATTTTATATCATTATCACCTCCTCCACCTAAACTTAAATTGATTATTTTTACATCATCATTAGCTGCTTGATTAATGGCATTAATGATGGGTGTATTACCAACAATACTATTTCCCCCCGAACTATTAAGAGCCTTATACCCAACCAATCGAGAATTAAAAGCAATACCATGCATTAAGCTTGTATAAAAAAGGCTGTTTGCCCTATTAGCCCCAATTATTCCTGCTACATGGCTGCCATGACCATTATCATCTGTTATATCATTATCATCATTAACATAATCACGATTGATGCTATCAGAAAAACTTCTAATTTTATCTCCTAAAAATTCTATGTGAGTTAAATTAATACCTGTATCAATCACTGCTACATCAATGCCATCACCTGCGACATTTTTACCATTTTTTTCTAATATGGCATAGGAATTAAGTAAATTAATTTGATAAAAAGGAGTTGCTATGCGAGATATTTCTAAATTATTATAATTACCTCTAATATTATCATCGACAGTATTATTCCAACCATTAGAAGAAATATCATCTGGTTCTGTAGCAATATTTGACCCTCCGCCACCAGAGCTACCGCCACCTGCTGATATACCGCCAATTAGACCAATTGCTAGGCTAGAAATTAATAGAATTGTGGCTAATAAACTCATATTATTTAAGATTTGAGAATTTATCAACCAAATTAACAGGCAATAAAATATAATATTTTCCCTCATTATTCATATGGGCTGCTCTTTCTTCAGAATTTTTATTGGAGCCAAAGAAGATATCACCACGAATTGTACCTTTAATTGCCGATCCTGTATCTTGAGAAATTAGTAATTTTTGATATTCTTCCAATTCATAATCTTCAATTTCAACCCAAAATGGATAGCCATAAGGTAAAATATCCTTATCAATTGCTAAGGATCTTTCACTGGTTAAAGCAACATTTGATCCACCAATAACATTTTCAGTCTCATTTTCCTTAAAGAAAATATAGGATAAGTTAAGATTTAAAATTTTATCAGCTTTGATAGGATTATCTTTGAGCCATTTTTTAATACCAAAATATGATTTATCAGAAATTATATCATTTTTAATCATATATTTGCCAATTGTTGAAAAGGGCTGGTTATTACTGCCAGCATAGGATAATCTGATGATTATACCATCTTCAATCATGACATTGCCTGAACCTTGAATATGCATAAAAAATAAATCAATCTTATCATCAACATATAATATTTCTAAATCCTGATTACGAAGTGCTCCCTTTTCAATCTCCTCCCTTGTGTAATGTGGGTTATTATCAATATTTTTTGGTTTGGCATAGATTGGATATTTGAATTTTCCAGTTTTTTCTCTACTACCATTTAGAGTTGGGATATAATAGCCAGTGAATTTACCATAATCTATGTTATTTTTATCTGTAATTTTGAATGGTACAAACCAATTTTCAAAGAAATTCTTAGCTTGTTTTGGCCCCATGCCTTTGATAACTTGACCAATTTCGCAAACATCACGGAAATCCTTGACCGAAATATTGCCAATTTGACCACCAATATTACGAGAATCTGGCATTTTAGAAAATTTATGGCAAGAATTTAGGAAAGAATTTAAGGCTAATTCATGATTATCATTATCCCAATTTTTAAGATCATCAAAGGAAGTGCTTTCTAAATTAATATTGCCTTTACCATGAATTATTATATTTGAAATACAAGAGGTAATGAAGATGAAGGATAGAATGAGGGCTAGTTTTTTTATCATTTTATAAGGATTTTGGTTCTTGACCCAGAGAAAATATTATTCCTGATTTACAACATAATCTAACAAGGATAAGGCAGTATTTTTATGTTCTAAATCATTAAAATTACTTAGATTATTTTTTGCTTTATCCAGATATTCTAAAGCTAAATCTTTAGATTTTGCAATAATATTATATTTTTCAATTAATAATTTTACATCATAAAAATTTTGTTCTGTAATATTTTGATTATTTTGGAAAATTTTATTTAGAGATTCTCTTTCCAAATCAGTACAATTTTCTTCCAATAAGATAATAGGCAAGGTTACTTTTCCTTCCATAAAATCATCTGCAATATTTTTTCCCATTTTATCATTGCTAGAATCATAATCTAAAATATCATCCATAATTTGGAAGGACATGCCCAAATTCATGCCAAATTCTTTTAATGACTTAATTTCTTGATTATTAGCATTGGCTAATATTGCACCAGATTCAGTTGCAACAGAAAATAAAGTTGCTGTTTTAGCATAAATAATGTCTAAATATTTTTCACGACCAATTTTTATATTACCAATATTTGATAATTGCAAAATTTCGCCATTAGACATAATTTTAGATGCTAGAGCGATAGAATTAAGAATTTCCATCTGTGCAACTTCAATAATAATTTGGAAGGAAGTAGCTAAAAGTAAATCACCCGATAAAATGCCAGCCTTATTGCCCCATTGATAATTGGCCGTTTTACGGCCTCTTCTCATTTTACTATCATCAATTACATCATCATGTAATAGGGTGGCATTATGTAGTAATTCAATTGCTGCTGCAATTTTTAGGAAATCATCATTTTGATGATTTTTATTTAAAATGTGATAGGAAATTACCACCAATAAGGGTCTTAATCTTTTACCCTTAAAAGAAACGAGATTTTCGATAATTTTATTGGCCAATTCAGAATCTCCCTTAGCTCTATCGATTAAAATATCATTAATCCTAGTTAATTGATCCTGATATTGGTGATGGATAGTGGCAAAAATAGTCAAAATTATCTGAAATTAATAAATTGCAAAGATATTGGTAAATCAGAATTTTTGATTTTAGACATTATATCTTGCAAATCATCAATTTTCTTACCTGTTACTCTAACTTCATCACCTTGAATTGAGGCTTGAATTTTTAATTTAGAATCTTTGACAATTTTAGTGATTTTTTTGGAATTTTCCTTATCAATACCTTGAATAATTTTAATAATTTGACCAAGATTTTTACCACCTAATTTTTCAATTTTCTCAAAAGAAAGAAATTTTACATCAATATTTCTCTTAGTGGCATAAATTTTGATAGAAGCACCAATTTGTTCTAATTTATAATCATCCTCAGCGATAATTTTAATTTGTTCTTCCTTTTTATTTAATTCGATAGAAAAATTAGAATCCTTAAAATCATAACGATTACTTAATTCACGATTGGCAGAATTAACGATATTGTCAATTTCTTGCAAATCAACTTTAGAGATTATATCAAAACTTGGCATAATTTTACCTTCTATTTTTAATTTTAACCATATTATCTTCCTGATATTTGCTACCATCATCAAAAATCCAATTTACATTAGATTTGACTTCATCAGAATATATCACACCAGCAGTAAAAGATGCTGACATGAGTATAAATAATGTCATTATATAGGAAATTTTATTCATTTATTCTTTCTTTAATATCTCTTTTTTTAAATTCACCTTCAATTGAGGCTCCATCTTCAACACTTAATGAATTATAAATAAATTTGCAATTTACGATAGCTTTTTTAGAAATTTTAATATTATTAGCATCTAAATCACCTGAAAATTTACCCTGAATATCAATAAATTCAGCAGATATACTACCTTCACTCAAACCTTTTTCTCTAATTATAACAGAATTGGCAATGATAGAGCCATTTATTTTACCTTCAATTTCAATTGATCCTGCACTTTTTACTGTACCTTCAATAACCATATCAGATGCAATGATTGAAGGCATAGAATTTGAAATTAATTCTGTTTTTTCAATGATATTTCCAATTTTCTTTTTTATTTGTTTCATGTTTATTTAAAATATTTTCTGACCAACTCTTAAAAACTTCTTAGGGTCAATGGCTTCATCCTTATAGCGAATTTCATAATGTAAATGGTGACCGGTACTGCGGCCAGTATTTCCTTGAGTACCAATAATTTGCCCCTTTTCAATGAAGTCACCTTTTTTTACTTTAATTTCATCTAAATGGGCATATCTTGTTTTAATATCAAAACCATGATCAAGAATGACTAAATTGCCATAATCATAAAATTTGCCAGTAAAAACCACTTTCCCAGGTGAGGGTGCAATAATATCTTCATTTAAAACGGATCCTACAAAATCAGTACCTCTATGCATTCTTTTTTCATGATCTATTGGATCAATCCTATGTCCAAAATTACTAGAAATATAATAATTTTTCATAGGTTTAGATAGGGGTAGATAATTTATGATAGTTTCCAGATCATTGAGATATTCAACCTTATTATTAACTTTGCTAAAGTGATTTTGAGAGATTGATTTATTATTTAATTGATCTGCCTGAATTGGGCCACCTTGAGCAATGATTTCTTCATCATTTTTGCTTAAAATTACAATCTCACTATTATCAATTTCAGATTCATCCTTTTCTAAATGACCATCTGGAAAATCAATATCTGTCAATAGGAGGGTTTTTTCAATATCAGTAATTCTATTTTGGATAGATTTTGAGATATTATCACGCAAAATTTTGGCTTTAATCATCTTATTAACAACCTCCTTGCCATTCTGATCTAGTTCAATTTTGTCAAATACATCTTTGAATCTATTGATAGATAGGCTACTAATTTTTGGCAATAATTCCCTATTTTTAACATGATCATAATTGGAGATCATATTAAAATAGCCATCAATTTGTATTAAATATGAATTAAGAGAATCAACTTCTGATTGAAAATTCTCATTAGCCTTTTGCAAATTTATTATATTATTATTTTTTAAAGCAATGATATTGTGGTGATTCCAAGATTTTATAAATAAAAATAGAATTAATATCAAGCTGATAAAAATTGCAATTTGAATTGCTGAACCAAGCTGATAATTTTTAATGGCACCATCTGAAATAAGAACTAATTTTCTAGGGGCAAATAAAAACTTATAGCCATTTCTAATGGCAATATTCAAATATTTAAATGCAAAAGATAAAAAAGGATAAATTTTTATCATTAAATATTTTTTTATTGTATGAAAACCTATTATAAAATTAAAAATAGTCAAATTTTACTCTTTACTTAATTACAGCAGAAATATTCATCTTCTGTCCTCAAAAGTCTTTTATCATGGAGGCTACCTTATCCAGCTTGTTGTGAAGACTACAAGCATTTAATCAAGTAGAATCTATAATTAATGCCAACATCATACTAATATATTGATATTAATAGAATATAATTTCACTTCTTTGATATTAATTCTCATGATAAGTAGAATTAATATCATATATTTAAGACATAAGTTGATAGATTTAATAATTATCTAACTAATGTCTATTGATAAATTATTTTATATGTGGGATATTATGAAGGAGAAAATTTAATTCGCAATGGATAATATCATAAAATTATATCAAGAATTTGGCATTGATGAGATTATCTCAGATAAGCCAATAAATCGCTTCCAATCTAAAAAGGAGGAGGTAAAAAACATCAATCAAAAATCTAATAAATTAGAATATAAAAATCTAACTTCATTTGATGCTATCAATAAATTAGCAGATAAAAATAAAAAAATGACCAATGATAATTTAACTCCAATTAATGATATTATAGCAAAAGCAAGGAAATTATCTGATAATGCTAAAAATCTTGAGGAATTAAAAGAAATTATTTCCAATTTTGATGGCTGTTCTTTGAAAAAAATGGCAACAAATACTGTTTTTGCCGATGGTAATCCTAATTCTGATATTATGATAATTGGTGAAGCACCAGGAAATCATGAGGATTTACAAGGGATTCCATTTTGTGGTGATTCGGGAAAAATTCTAAATTCTATGTTTGAGGCGATTCATTTTAAAAGAGAAAACTTATATATTAGTAATGTAATTTTTTGGCGCCCCCCAGGAAATCGCCGACCAACTTCTGATGAGTTAGAAATTTGCCGTCCCTTTGTTGAAAAACATATTGATTTAATAAAGCCAAAATTAATTGTGTTAATGGGTGCAAGTGCCATGATACAAATGACAGGAACCAAAAAAACTATTACTCAATTAAGGGGTAAATTTTTAGAATATGACAATTGCTATTTAAAACAAAAAATCCCAATCATTACTATGTTCCACCCATCATATTTGATGAGACAAGCTCTGAAAAAGAAATTAGCTTGGAAAGATTTGTTAAATATTAAAGAATTTTTACAAAATGATTGATTTTGAATTATCTTCCTTTGCCGTTAATGAATCAAAATCTAAAGGCAGACATTATAAGGAATCGAGGGCAGGCAAAAAATATCGTTCAATTTTTGGCAATGATCGTGATCGCATCATTAATTCTTCAGCCTTTCGTAGATTACAATATAAAACACAAGTTTTTATAAATCATGAAGGTGATCATTATCGTACTAGATTAACCCACTCTTTAGAAGTTGCCCAAATTGCCAGATGGATCTCAACTGCCTTAAGAGTTAATAAGGATTTAGCGGAAATTATTTCCTTAGCTCATGATTTGGGTCATACGCCCTTTGGACATTCTGGTGAAAAGATTTTAAATAAAAAAATGGCAGAATTTGGGGGTTTTTCCCATAATATTCATACTCTTCGCATTTTAACAAAATTTGAGAATCGTTTTTTAGAATTTGAAGGTTTGAATTTATCCTGGGAAATGCTAGAAGGCGTTGTGAAACATAATGGAGCAATTCAAAATTTATCTTCTGATTCCTATATTTTTCAATATAATCAAAAATTTGATTTAGATTTAAATAGGAACCCATCAATGGAAGCACAAATTTCTGCAATTTCAGATGATATAGCATATAGTAATCATGATATTGAAGATGCTCTTCGTGCTGAATTATTTACTATTGAAGATTTATTTGATTTACCTTTAATTGGAAAAACTTATAAAAATATTTTAGATAAATATCCTAATATTCGAAGAGAGATTTTAATAGATGAAGCCAAGAGAGAAATGGTGAAAATTATGGTTTTGGATGTGATTAATCAGACTATAAAAAATATTGAAAATTTTAATATTAAATCGGAAGAAGATGTTAGAAATTATGATATATTTCTTGTTGAATTTTCTAATGAAATAAAAAATGCTGTCAAAATTTTAAAAAATTTTTTTAAAGAAAATATTTATTTTCATTCAAAAATTAATCGTATTAGAAAAAAATGTGATAATGTTATTAGTAAATTATTTGATTTTTATTTTCAAAATCCATCTTCTTTACCAGGTGAATATCATGAAAGTGCTAAAAAAATTAATGATCAAACAGAATTGGCAATTTTAATTTCTGATTATATTGCTGGTATGACTGATAGATATGCTATTAATGAATATAAGGAATTATATCAATTTTAAAATAAACAATATATCAAATAAAAATATCTCGCTATATTGTCTATTAGATTTTTATTTGTGGCATCTAGCCCAACCATAATCTCTTTGCGATTCTGACTCAAAAAAGCGGCTTGCTTTTTTTAGGGGGATTTATAGCATTTCCCAAATAAAGATAAAAACTCAGGAAAGCTGGTATTAATCATAGAAGTATCATCAATTTCAAGACCATTTTCCATAGTCAATCCTAAGATATAAAATGACATAGCAATTCTATGATCATGATAGGTGGTAATTTTTGGAATATTATCTAATTTTTTAATTCCTCCAATAATTTCTAAATTGTCATCACCCATTTTAGCATCAATTCCACATTTGATTATATTGTCATAAATTGCAGCAAGACGGTTACTTTCCTTAACTTTTAATTCGGATAGATTATTCATTTTAGTAACACCATCAGCGTGGGCAGCAGCAATTGCTAAAATAGGATATTCATCAATCATTCTTGCTACATGATTAGATGGAACATTAACTCCCTTTAAATTAGAATATCTGACTTTAATATCGGCAATTAACTCACCATTTTTTTGTTTTTTATTGCAAATCTCAATGTCACCCCCCATTTCTAATAATGTTTCAATAATGCCATCTCTTAATGGATTAAGGCCAATATTTTTTAATTCAATTTTAGAATCGGGGATAATAAGTGCTGCAACAATAAAAAATGCAGCAGATGAAATATCATTAGGTACCAATAAATTTTTAGCGTCAAATTCTTGCACCCCATTATAAGAAATTTTTCTACCCTTATTTGGTAAATTTTCAATTTCCAATTCTAAACCTAAATATTGCATCATAATTTCAGTATGATCACGGCATAAATCTGGTTCAATAATTGTTGTTTTACCAGTAATATTAAGTGCCGCTAATAATATTGAGCTTTTTATTTGTGCTGAGGCCTTTGGCATTATATATTCAATTGGTAAGGGTTGATTTGTGCCTTCAATCAAAGATGGTAGTAAATTTTCTTGCCTAGCATTAATTTGAGATCCAATTTGTGACATTGGGGTAAAAATTCTTTTCATAGGGCGAGATCTAAGGCTTTCATCACCAGTAAAGAATGTTTTAAAATTAAAAGGAGTAACTAAACCCATAAATAATCTTGCCCCAGTACCTGAATTGCCAAAATCTAAAATATCTTCAGCTTCAGACAGTCCAGCAATGCCAGAACCAATAACCTCATAGGTAGAATCATCTTTTTTGGAAATTTCAACTCCCATTTTTTGCAAACATTTAGCACTATTTAAGACATCTTCAGATTCTAAGAGATTATTAATGATAGTTTTACCATTAGCCAAAGCAGAAAAAATTAAGGAGCGGTGGGAGATAGATTTATCGGCAGCAATTTTAATTTCTCCTTTTAATGATTTTATTGCTTTTTTGACAAAAATTTTATCCGCCATTTTTGAAAATATGGATAATATTACCCTCAACCAAATTTATTAAAGGGCTAAAATATAATGGTGCAGCAATAGCAATAATAGCAGAGATAATTAAGATAATATTAGCATTACATCTGATGATAGAAATTGTTGAATTTTCTATTTTTTTATCAAAATACATAATTTTAACAATTCTCAAATAGTAAAAACAGCTAATAACAGACGATATAATAGCAATTAAAGCTAAAATATAATGCCCACTTTTGACCATAGAAAATAAGATGTAAAATTTTGAGAAAAATCCTGACATTGGTGGAATTCCAGCAAAAGAAAATATCAAAATTGTCAAAGAAGCAGCTAAAATTGGATTGCTTTTGGCAATGCCAGCTAATGAATTAATATTATATTTTTGATTATTTATTTCATCAATTTGACCCTTAGAAGAATTATATAAAGAAAGTAAAAAGGCAAAAACACCAATTGAGACAAAGGAATAAATGATTATATAAATTGTTAAACCAGCAAAGGAATAAAGAGGGTGGAAAATTGCCAAAGAAGATAAGATAAAACCAATATGACCAATGGAGCTATAAGCTAATAATCTTTTGATATTATTTTGTTTAATTGCACCAAGAGCGCCAACAATTAGAGATAAAATTGCTGTAAAAATGAAAATTTGATCAATATTTTTCCAAGTAATAGCTAAGAATCTGAAAATTTCGATAATGGCAATGGCTGATGCAAATTTAGCAATGGCGGCAAAAAAGCTGGTAGCAGCTGTTGGCGCACCCTGATAAACATCTGGACTCCAAATGTGAAAAGGTGCAGCAGCAATTTTAAAGAGCATAGTAGTTATTACTAAGATAAAACCTAATAATAGCATAATTGAAACATCACTTCTAAAAGTTGTTCTATCAATCAAAACATCAAAATTAATTGCACCAGAAAAGCCGTAAATTAATGAAATACCAAATAATAGTAAACCAGATGCAACGGCACTTAAAATAAAATATTTTAGAGATGATTCACTAGCTTGCTCTGAATTACGATAGAAAGCAGCCATAATATATAATGGGAAAGTCTGCAATTCTAAAGACATATAGAATGATAATAAATTATTGGAAGAAATTAAAAGCAATGAACCAATGACAGATAATAATGTTAATGCTAGAAATTCAGCGCCATATTTGGTTTCTTCAATAAAATGTGAGATGGAAAATATAAAGAAAATTAATAATGATAAAAGGGCAATTTTAATCAAAAATAAATATTGATTAAAGCTAAAGCTAGAATTGAATAAATCTCCTCCTTTAGTAATTAGGGGATTATTATAATTATTAATTAGGATAAAAAGAGAAAATGCAGAAAATATGATGGCAATGATAAAAGAAATTCTTTTACTATTTTTGATTTTTTTACCACAAAAAGCTTCAAATATTAAGATAATAAAAGAAGCTAATAAGAGACTGATTTCTGGTATGATTGGTAATAATGACATTGAGTTTAAATATAGGATAAAATTAAATTAGGAAAAATACCAAATAAAATGATTAAAAATGCTAATATAAATAAAATAGCATATTCGGTTTTATTTAAATCTTTAAGATTTTCAATTTTTGGTGATAAATCCTTATAAAAAATATTAGAATAAAGTGGTAACATATAGCAAGCACCTAAAATTACACCAATTGTAGCAATGGTTGCAAATAAAGCATTAACCTGGAAAACACCAATAATAGCTAAAAATTCTCCAACAAAACCACTAGTTCCAGGTAATCCAACTGAACCTAAGGTAAAAATCATGAAAAATAGGGCATAATTTGGCATTTTTTGTACCAAACCACCATAATCCTTGATTTGTCTGGTATGAGTTTTGTCATAAATCATGCCAATTGCAATGAAAAGAGCGGCTGAAATTAAACCATGGCTTAAAATTTGCATGATAGCACCAGAAACACCCTGATCATTTAAAGAGAAAATACCAATAGTTACAAAACCCATATGAGCCACAGAAGAATAGGCTATCATTTTTTTGATATCTTCCTGCTTAATGGCAATGATTGAGGTGTAAATAATGGCAATTACACTCAAAGCAAAAATAAATTCAGAATAATATTCTGATGCTTGTGGGAAAAATGGCAGGGAAAATCTTAAAAAACCATAGGCCCCTAATTTAATTAAAACACCAGCTAAAATTACCGAACCGGCAGTTGGTGCTTGCACATGGGCATCAGGTAGCCAAGTATGGAAAGGGAACATGGGAATTTTAATAGCAAAGGAGATAAAGAATGCTAAAAATAGATATTTAGTGATTTGAAACTCTAAATTTTGGGTATTTTGCTCTAGTAAAATAATATTGGCAGTGCCAAATTGATTGCAAAGATAAATGATAGCAATTAAAAAGAATAAAGAGCCAAATAAAGTATAAATGAAAAATTTATAAGAAGCATAAATACGATTTACCCCACCCCAAATTCCAATAATTAAAAACATTGGTATTAAAGTTGCTTCAAAGAATATATAGAATAATACCAAATCTAATGTTGCAAAAGAGGCGATAACAAAAGATTCAATCAGTAAAAAACAAATTACATATTCCTTTTTAAGATTTTGGATAGAATTTTTACTAATGATAAAGCAAATAGGGATTAAAAATGTTGTAAGTAAAATTAAAAATAGGGACATGCCATCAATTCCCAAATGATAATTAATGTCAAATTTTTCAATGAGGGAAATTTTTTCAATAAAGTTAAATCTTTCAGATTTTTCAAAATCTACTATTAATTTTAAAGAGGCTAAAAAATTTACAATAGCAGTAATAAAGGCAAATTTTGTAGCGATTCCACCATTTTTTGGGCAAAAACTAATAATAATGGCTGTAATGATTGGTAAAAATATTAAGAAAGATAAAATAGGAAAATTTTCCATATATTATTAATAATTTAGTTAAATAATGCTAAATCCAATCTTTAATGGCATATTTTAGTGATAATTTTGATTAAGGCGATATGTCCAGCATTATCTGTTACAAAATTATAATAAAATATCCAATATCAATCAGCAACAAAAGTTTCTTTAAAGATTGGATTTGGTATAAGCCTTATAGAAAGGATTAATAAGGGTAAAATTTTCTTTGATATAAATCAATAGAATTTTCTTGATAGAAATGCTCCCCAAAATTTAAAGAAAATATAGTATATGAAAAATTAAAAAAAATGGTTTGAATTTTGGGGAGTATTTTTCATAAGTTTGGCGAGGCAAATCGATTTTTGAATTTAGGATTTTAATTAACTTTAATAAATAAAATTATGAAAACTTTAAAACAATATACAACTTTTGATCTAATATGTTGATATTTATTGATCTTTTACAATTTATAAATTATAATTAGCCTAAACAATTTTTAAAATGACTAATGATATGGAAAATATAAAATATTCTGAACAAGACTTAATAAATAGCTTTGTTAAAGCTGGTTTTGATAAATTAGTTGCTAAGGATATTATTAACAAGATTAATCTTACTGCTCCAAATATTTCTTTTACCCACCAACAAGAATTATTTGAAGTAAGGCTTGAGGGTCAATTAGAAGTTATCAAGAAAGATATAGCCCATTTAGATAATAAGATTGATTCAGTTGAAGCTAATCTAAAGAAAGATATAGCTCATTTAGATAATAAGATTGATTCAGTTGAAGCTAATCTAAAGAAAGATATAGCTCATTTAGATAATAAGATTGATTCAGTTGAAGCTAATCTAAAGAAAGATATAGCTACAGTTGAAACTAATTTAAATTTAAAAGTCAGCAATGTTAAAAATGAACTAACAAAAACAATGATTGCTTGTTCTGGTTTAATTGTTGCTATTTTAGTCGGTTCTATGGCTTTAATGAAGTTTCTATAAATCACTAAGCCTTGATGATAATTTAATTTATCATCAAGGCTATCTTTTTACTTAAAATGTTTAATGAAAAATTAACCACAATGAAAGCCTTGAGAAATGAGTTAGGCTTATCATTTGATGATATTGCTAAAAAGACTAAAATATCAAGGCAACATATTCATAATATAGAAAATGGCAAAGTTAGTAGTAAGGTTTTTTAAAAGATTGGTCTAAAGTGTTATTGGTGTGTTATCAATAATTTTAGATTGTTTTTGCGATTGGCTATGAAGCCTTATTTTATATGGTGGAGCTAACGAGGATCGAACTCGTGACCTCTTGCATGCCATGCAAGCGCGCTACCAGCTGCGCCATAGCCCCTAATTATAATTTTAAAAATTAAATTGATTCCCATATTTGATCGTGGGAATGTTAATAATGAAGTAATGCAAAAAAAGATGAATTGATGTTTAAATCAATTAAAATCTTTTCCTAAGCCTTAACTTTTTTCTTTTGAATTTCTTGATTTTGAGCTTTTTTTAAAGAAGAAAATAATCTGCTAACTCTTCTTGATGCAGTATTTAATTTGATGATATTTTTTGTAACACCTTTTTTAATTTCCTTTTCAAAAGCGATGATAGCAGTTTTTGCTGCTGTTACATTTTCAGCATTATTTTCTGTTGTAACTTTTTCAACAGCAATTCTTGCTTTTTTTTGAACAGTTCTAATTTTGCTAATTACAGGTATGTTAAATTGTCTTTTTCTTTGACTAACTCTGATAGCTTTTTTTGCCGATTTAGTATTTGCCATATTTATAAATTCATATAATTAATTTCATTGAACAGCAAATCTTAAAGAAGTTATTTTAAATTTTCAACTAAAATTAATTGACAATTGTTTTTTTTATCATAGAATCGCTATTTACTTTAAAAATATTAACAAATTTATATATGCCGACTATCAATCAATTGGTTAGGAAGCCAAGAAGAAAGCAAATTAAAAAGAACAAAGTTCCAGCCTTGGAAAAATGTCCTCAAAAAAGAGGTGTTTGTACTCGTGTTTATACAACCACTCCTAAAAAACCTAACTCAGCACTTAGAAAAGTTGCTCGTATTAGACTAACTAATGGATATGAGGTTATTGGTTATATTGGTGGTGAAGGTCACAATTTGCAAGAACATAATGCCGTAATTATCAGAGGTGGTAGGGTAAAGGATTTGCCTGGTGTAAGATATCACATTGTTCGTGGTACTCTTGATACTCAAGGCGTTAAGGATAGAAAACAGGGTAGATCTAAATATGGTGCCCAAAAACCTAAATAAAATATAATCTATGAGAAGAAGAGCTGCAAAAATCAAACCAGTTTTACCAGATTCACAATATAATGAAGTTGTAATTACAAGATTTATCAATCGTCTTATGACAGGCGGTAAAAAATCAACTGTTACCAAATCATTATATCAATCTTTCGATTTAATCGAGAAGAAATTAAAGCGTAATCCTTTAGAAGTTTTTAAAGAAGCCCTTGATAATGTAACACCAAGAATTGAAGTTAGATCTAAAAGAATTGGTGGTGCAACTTATCAAATTCCATGTGAAGTTAACCCAAGAAGGGCAACAGCACTTGCTTTAAAATGGTTCAATATTGCAGTTGAGAAATCTAATGCCAAAGATTTGGTTTCTAAATTAGCTGAAGTTATCATTGATTCAATGAATAATAAGGGTTGGGCCGTTAAAAAGAGAGAAGAAGTATTCAAAATGGCTGAAGCAAATAAGGCTTTTGCTCATTATAGATAATAATTTATATATTATCATAATTAAAGCTCTCACCCTTTAATTCCTAAAATATAGTTTTTAAGATTATTATCTATCTTTAGAATTATATTTCTTGCATTCATTCCTACCAAAATCAAAGATTTTGACGGGGATGCATGCCACAAATAAAAAACCCCTAAATTACACCAAACTTGTAAAATCAAATCTATTTATAGCAATTATCATTTAAAAATAAAAAATATAGCATAAATGACGCAAGAATTTTGAAAAAATTCTGAGTAATTTGCAACTTTTTCTTAAAAATATAATCTAAAAGTAAAATATTTTTATTTGATATTTGTAAAAAATGCGATCAATATATCTATTATTGCCCAAGGATTTTTGCGAATATCAGATAAAAAGATAAAGCTAGATTGTTTAAACGCTAAATATTTTTTTAAATTGATAATTGTCATTATCTCACTTGAAAATTTTTAATTCATTCTTATATTAGTCTCATAAATTAATTTAAATATCTAACAATGACTGCAAAAAAATATGAATTTGATGTTGAGGTAGGTAAGGTTCTTAACCTCATGATTAACTCCCTTTATACTAATAAGGATGTAGCACTTAGAGAACTTATTTCAAATGCCTCTGATGCTTGCGATAAGGTTCGTTATTTATCATCTCAAAAATCTGATATTTTAACTGATGGTGAAGAATTAAAAATTAATTTATCTTTTGATGATAAAGCTAAAACCTTTACAATTACCGATAATGGAGTTGGTATGAATGAAGAGGATTTAAAAGAAAATCTTGGTACAATTGCAAAATCTGGTACCGAAAATTTTCTAAAATCCCTAACTGGTGAAAATAAAAAAGATGTAGAATTAATTGGTCAATTTGGTGTTGGTTTTTATTCTGCTTTCATGATTGCTGATGAAGTAACGGTTGAATCAAAAAAATATGATAGTGACAAGGCCTTTAAATGGCATTCAACAGGTGCTGGTAATTTTGAAATTTCTGATTCTGACCAAAAGGATAGGGGGACAAAGATTATTTTACATTTAAAAAAGGATGAGAGGGATTTTTTAGATATTTTCTACATTAAAAATGTCATTAAAACCTATTCTGATCATATTAATGTTAAAATTGAGTATAAGGATGAAAAGGGTGAAATAGAAGTTTTAAATTCAGCTTCTGCACTTTGGACCAAGCCAAAAAGTGATATTTCTAAGGAGGAATATGAAAATTTCTATAAAAATATCTCACATTTACCAGGTGAACCTTATATGACAATTCATAATAAGGCAGAAGGTGCAATTGAATATACTAATTTACTTTTTATACCAGGGATGAAGCCTTTTGATTTATTCCATCCTGATCGTAAAGGTAGTGTTAAATTATATGTTAAAAAAGTTTTTATCAGTGAAGATTTAAATCTTGTTCCAGCATGGCTTAGATTTATAAGAGGTTTGGTTGATTCAGAAGATTTACCTTTAAATATTAGTCGTGAATCTTTGCAATATAATTTAATTTTAGAAAAAATTAAAAAATCAGTTATTAAAAAAATCCTTTCTGAATTAGAGAAAAAAGCCAAAAAAGATGAAGCAAAATATCTAGAATTTTGGAATAATTTTGGTGCTGTTTTCAAAGAAGGTTTATGCGAATCTAATGAATTTAAAGATAAAATACTGAATTTATCGCGTTTTTATAGTTTAAATTCTCCAGATAAATTAATTTCTTTAAAAGAATATGTAGAAAATGCTAAGGAAAATCAGGATAAGATTTATTTCCTAACAGGAGAAACAATTGAAAAAATCAAAGATTCTCCACAATTAGAAGGTTTTGCCGATAAGGGCATTGATGTTCTTTTCTTAAATGATCCTGTTGATGATTTTTGGGTTACAGTATCTAATAGCTATGAAGAAAAGGAATTTTGTTCAGCTACTAGATCGGATATTGATCTTGATGGTAAGAAAAAGGATGAATCTGTAGATAAAAAAGATGAAGATATAAAGGATGTTACCAATAGTGAAATTGATGGAGTTGTGAAATTAGCTAAAGAAATTTTGGGTGAAAAAGTTAAGGATGTACAAATTTCTGGCAAATTAACAACAAGTGCTGTTTGTTTGGCTGTTGATTCAGGCTCTATGGATATTAGAATGGAAAGATATTTAAAAGAGCAAAATCAACTTCCTACAATTTCTGCAAAAATATTGGAAATTAATCCAAACCATGCTATAATAAAATCACTAAGTGAAAATTTAACTGATTCTACAAAAATAGAAAATGTTAAGGATAATATTAAAACTCTTTTTGATCAGGCTTGTATTAGCGCTGGTGAAGAAGTTATTGATATTAAGGATTTTACTACTAGATTGAATAAATTAATGGTTGGGTAGTTTTTATATTTTGCTTTAGCTTATTTTATTTGTTGCATGCAACAAATAAAAATTACAAATTTTGGTGGGGGTCAAAATTAATAAATTATAGAACTATTCCAAAATGTTCTCAAATAAACAAAAAACAATTACAAATGAAATAAGCTTCTCTGGCATTGGCTTACATAGTGGTCAGGAAGTGAATGTTAATCTTTACCCCGCCCCTGAAAATTATGGTATTTTCTTTAAAAGAATTGATATCAGTGATAAAAATAACATTATAAAATCTGATTATCGCAATGTTACAAGAGCACAATTAGGAACTACACTTTCTAATGAGGATGAGGTTTCTGTTTCTACAATTGAGCATTTTATGGCAGCAATTTGGGGTTCTCGCATTGATAATCTTTTAATTGAAATGGATGGAGAAGAAATGCCAATTCTTGATGGCAGCTCCGAGCCTTTTGTTTTTTTATTAGAATCAGCAGGAATTACTCAACAAAATGCCGACACCAAAATTCTAAAAATTACTAAAGAAATTTTCTTTGAAGAGGATGGTAAGGAAATTAAAGTTTTTCCTTCTAATAAATTCTCTTTCGATTTGGAAATTGATTTTGGCCATAAAATCATAGGCAGAGAAAATATCTCCTTCAATCCCAAATTCCATTCCTTTAGAAGCGATCTATGTCGGGCCAGAACTTTTGCTTTTGAGAAAGATATTGAGCAAATCAAAAAATTAGGCCTTGGTAAGGGTGGTTCTCTTGATAATGCTATTATCATTGGTGAGGATAGAATTTTAAATGAGGATGGTTTGCGTTATAAAAATGAATTAGCACGCCATAAAGCATTAGATTTTATTGGTGATATTCATCTTTTTGGACAATATATTTTAGGTCATTTTGAAGTTAAAAAACCAGGACATTATATTAATAATAAATTCTTACATTATCTAGCAAAATCCCTATGAGAGCTCCAAAATTTTGGCAAAGAAAATCCTTAATTTCCTATCTTTTATTGCCAATTTCTTTTCTTTATCAAATCGGATATTTTGTCAAATCTATTTATCAAATTATTTTCCATCTTAATTCTAAGCAAAAGGTAAAAACTATCTGCATAGCTAATTTAACTTTGGGAGGATCTGGAAAAACCCCAATATCTTTAGCAATTGGTAAATTATTAAAACAAAGAAATATTAAATTTTCCTATTTAAGTAAAGGTTATGGCGGTAAAATTAAAAATCTAACAAAAGTAAATTCCAGACATAATACTATTGATGTTGGTGACGAGCCTCTACTTTTAAAAGAAATATCTAATTCTTTTATTTGTAAAAAAATAACTTCTACAATTCTACAAAATCAAGAATTATCAAAAAATGATTATATTATTATTGATGATGGTTTCCAAAATTTTGCTTGGCAAAAAAACTATTCAATTTTAGTAATTGATGGTAATTATGGTTTTGGTAATGAAATGACCTTTCCTTCAGGACCTTTGAGAGAATCAATAAAATTGGGAATAAAAAGAGTAGATTTAATTATTTTAATTGGACAAGATCAGCATAATATCCAAAAAAGATTTTGCCAAAATAAAAAACTTATTAATGCTAATATAAAGATTATCAATGATAATGATTTTAAAAATAAAAATATTTGTGCTTTTGCAGGAATTGCAAGGCCAGAAAAATTTTTTAATAGTCTTAAAGAATCGGGAGCTAATATCAAACATAAAATCAAATTCTCCGATCACTATCAATATAGTAAAAATGATTTAAAGCAATTGATAAAATTTGCTAAAGAAAGAAATTTAGAATTGGTAACCACCAAAAAAGATTGGGTAAGATTAGATAATATCTATCAAAAAAAGATTAAATTTTTAGATATTGAAATTTTTTTAGAAGGATTTGATCTAAATTTCTAATAAATTTTCAATCCCCTTATTTTTATCCTTAGATTCCTGCAATTCCATCTGAGGGTTAGAATCAAAAGTAATTGCTCCACCAGATTGAAATTCAAATTTATCATCATCAATAATCAAAGTTCTAATAACTACTGATAATTTGCAAATATTATAGTTAATCAGACCAATCGCACCGCTATAAATACCCCTTTCAATCTGTTCTAATTCATCACAAATTTCCATAGCCTTAATTTTGGGTGCGCCAGTCATCGATCCTGGAGGAAAACAGCCTTTAATTATATCAATATTATTTTTATCAGGGGATTTTTTTCCAATAATTTCTGAAACCATATGATGAATTTTTTTAAAGGATGAAATTTTAAAAAGATTTTTAGTTCGAACAGAATTTGGCTGACAATTACGAGACAAATCATTCCTAACTAAATCAACAATCATTAAATTTTCTGCTTTTTCCTTATCGCTATTTTTTAAATATTCTAAATTTTTCCTATCTTCTATTTTATCTTCTGATCTAGGAGAAGTACCCTTAATTGGTGCAGATTTGACTTGCCCATGATTTATATCTAAAAATAATTCTGGAGAAGAAGAGATTATATTTAAATCTTCAAATTTTAAAAAAGCACTGTAATTTCCGGGGCTAATTTGCATGAGATGGTGAAAAATATCAAAATAATCATCTTTTTTTTGGCATTTGCCAAAAAATTTCCTTGTTAAATTAGCTTGATAAAAATCACCCTTAGCAATTTTATTTTGAATTTGCTGAATTTTGTCTAAATATTCTGAATCAGAAAAATTATTATCTAATTTGCTGATTTTTAGTTTTTGTGGATCAAAATTAGTATTTGCGATAATATTTTGAATAGAATCTTGGAATTTTTCTTCTAAATGATCAGGAAATCGGCAAATAATCTCTTTTTTATCATGATCAAATATCAAATTAAAATGAAAATTTGCGAAATATAATTTTGGAATTTTAAGATACTTTTTATTAATTTTCTTAAAATCCTCAATTTCATTTTTCAATTCATAGGATAAATACCCAAAATAATTTTCTTCTGGGTTTTGGAGAATTTTCTGTTCAATTTGATCAAAATTATTAGCTAATATTTTATCTTTAAGATCAAACGAAATATAGGATGTGGATTTTTTATATTCTAAATTAAGAGCCGAATATAAAAAGATAAAATTCTCTGAAAAACTATGATGATTAGCAATATTTTTAGCGATAATTATAGGGTCAATCCAGTCTATTTTTTTATCCATCTCTTTTTCCAAAAATTCCCGTTCCAATTCTTATAAAATTTGCACCATTTTTAATGGCAATTTCATAATCATTGCTCATTCCCATAGAGATATTTTTAAGATTATATTTTTTTGCCAAATTATAAGTTTCTTTAAAATATTTTTCAGGATTTTTATCCTTTGGAGCAATAGACATAATGCCAGTAATATTTAATTTTGGCAAATTTTTTAATTCTTCTAAAAATTCCCCTAAATTATCAGGATCAATGCCACTTTTTTGCTTTTCACGACCAATATTAATTTGAATAAAAATTTCAGGATTTTTATTTTGCTTAATAATTTCCTTTTGTAAAATCTTGGCTAGTTTTAAAGAATCTAATATTTCAATAACATCAAAAATAGCAATAGCATCCTTGGTCTTATTAGATTGTAAATGCCCAATTAAATGTAATTTAACATCAGGATAATTTTTCTTAATTTCTGGCCATTTTTCTTTGGCTTCTTGGATTTTATTTTCCCCAAAAATCTTTTGTCCAGCATCAATTGCTTCAATAATTTTTTCAGCAGGAAAATATTTTGAAACAGCAATTAGATTCATATTAGGATTTAGTGTTTTGGTAATATTTTGGATATTTTCTTTTATTTGGTTCATTAGATTGATTTTTAATACAAAAATTGCATTCACTCTGAATTTATGATATAATAGTAATATTTAGCTATAATGCAACATTTATAGATAGGAAAGATATTAATTAATAACGATATATATAAGACTGATGCTGAATTTTTTGCTATTTTGAGTTCCTAGTGATGATAATAAGATAAAAATAATCAAATATGCTATTGATAAAGAAATATGTCAAATATTTAAGTAGAAAATTTCCCGCAGAGTTCGATTCTTATAAGCCATAAAATTTTTCAGATAATTACTAATCCAAATTCTCCATCTAGTCCAATTTCAGTTCATTTAGATACTCAATGAAATAATATTGTTAGTATTTAAAAGAATTTCATAAATTCTAGTAACTAAAATTTATGTAATATCAAACTTTATCTTTTTATCCGATATATTGTTTATTTTAAAATAAAATCTAGTATAGTTTTTAGGTATTTTTACTTTATTTCAAGTTTTTTGAAATTAATACTTGATTTTTATTTTAAAAATACAATCATCGAATATTCCCTAAAAAATAATTGGCTTTTTTATTTTTTAGGTTTTAGAATCAACCGGCTTACTGAAATATTAATTACCTGAGATAATTTTTGGGTTATTTCTGGTAGTTAATATTTATATTTAAATTGAATTATGAATAAAGAAACTTTTGATCGTAGTAAACCGCATGTTAATATAGGTACGATTGGTCATGTTGATCATGGTAAGACTACTTTGACTGCTGCTATTAGTAGTTATTTGGATC
>Ga0257114_1000045_pt1 | contig 88844 bp, 87 predicted proteins | sample SI112_10mmetaG_FD_190149 | JGI IMG/M metagenome (GOLD analysis project Ga0257114, IMG submission 190149) | Marine microbial communities from Saanich Inlet, British Columbia, Canada - SI112_10m | ecosystem: Environmental > Aquatic > Marine > Inlet | place: Canada: British Columbia | collected...
TAGACCAAATTGCAGTTCCAGTAGAAAATACTTCTGAAAGTAATATTGTTCTTGCATTCGCTGAAGAAATGCCGAGGAAAAAAAGGGCTTCTCGCAGTGGAAAAAGAAGGAGACAGAAAGCTCTCACTGGTGGAGAAGATATTGAAAAACCAAAAGATAAAAAAGATTCTTTAAAAGAAAAGAACAAAGGCGGAAAGAAATCAACTAGTTGGTGGAAGAAACTTTTTGCAAAAAAATCTGCTACTAAGTAGTATCAAAAAAACGTTTAACTTATTTTTAGAGGCACTTTAATAGTGCCTCTTTTTTTAACTAAAATTATCAAACTTACAATTTAGGTATTATGTTTATAATGAAAAAAATAGCACTGGTATTTATTTATTTTTATTCTAGCCTCTGGGCGATAAACCCACCAAGCAAAGGAAAAATTCCAGAGCAAGTAATGCGGAATTTTCGCGATCAAAATATTGGAGCAGACTACGGCAACCCAGGGTGGATAAAAAGAATAGCGAATAGTAGAAACGTGCAAAATAGAAATATCCAAATGACCTTTAACATGCCTGTGCTTTTAGGTCAATATTCCGACGTCTCAGATACATATTTTAGTGCGACAGATTTTAACAATCTTCTTTTCGATAACAACGCTACTGGTACAATGAGCGAATACTATGATGAAATATCCTATGGTGCTTTTGAAGTTGATGGAGAAGCTAAGGGTTGGTATCAATCCACTTTATCAATGAGTGAAGCCGTTGAAAACTCAAAGGGTTTTGTTGCTGAAATTGCTGCTTTAGCTGATGATGATTTTAATTATGCTCTTTATGACAATGATGGTCCTGATAACATTCCCAATTCAGGAGATGATGATGGTTATGTAGATGGTATAATTATTGTCTATCCTGGTTGTGGCGCTGAATGGAGCCCTGGAAATTCAAATATTTGGCCTCATCAAAGTTCTCTAGATGAAGAATATGTAACAAATGATATTGGTGTAAATGGCGATAATATAATTGTTAGTACTTATGCTGTAAATCCTGAACTTGCTGGTGGAGGAGAATGTTGGACTGACGTTATTAGGCCTATGGGTGTATATGCTCATGAATTTGGTCATATCTTAGGACTACCTGACTTGTATGATAAAAACTCTGCAAATGGTGATTCTGAGGGCTTAGGAGAATGGTGCTTAATGGCTTCGGGTAGTTGGTTAGGCTTTGCGGGTGATGTACCAGCTCATATGTCATCTTGGTGCAAATTACAGTTAGGTTGGGTAGAACCAGTTGTAATCGATCAAAATATTTCTAGTGTTAATATTAGTACTTTCGCTACTACAGGTTCAGTACTAAAAGTTTGGGAAGATGATTATTATTGGAACAGATATTTTTTAATCGAAAACCGTCAAAAAACAGGCTTTGATTCCAATTTGAATGGAGAAGGATTAATGATATATCACATAGATGAAAATCAAAATTATGGCCTGAATGCAATGAGTGGTGGCTTTGTAAATGACGATGATGATCATAAATTAGTTGATATTGAAGAGGCAGACGGCTATGATGATTTAGATTTTGAATATAATCGAGGTGATGGTGGTGATCCTTTTCCTGGAACGGAAAATAATCGTGTTTTTGATGATTATTCCTACCCATCATCAAATACATATGATAGTTTAGAAACAAATATTTCTTTTGAAAACATAAGTGATTCTGACTCCATTATGTATCTAGATATTCAATACCGCCCAAGAAAAGGTTATGCGATTGCATACGATAAGAGAGGCATGTCTTATTATGGTTTTGGGAATTCAACTTCTTCAGATAAGTGGTCTGCAGTTGAATTTACTGCCGAGTACGATGGATATATAACGGAAGTCGACTTTGGCGTTCGGTCAGCAATAAGCTGGGAATTAAACATATACGATTCATTTAATGGAACTGTTCCAGGGCAATCATTAATGCCTTCAAAAGTTGGTTATGCTGATAACTCTGGTTGGTTATCTGCCGCAATCGATTCTATACCAGTATCCTTAGGTCAGAAATTCTTCATATCTGTTAAATTTGCTGATGATACTTACTCTGTTCCTTTTGATAATAATAGCCCGAGTGCAGGTAATTCGTATTATTCCACGGATGGAATCAATTTTAGTGACGTTTTATCATCATACGGAAATGCCAATATTAGAGCGAAGATAAGCACAGATAGGTTTTTAGCTCTTAATGACAAACCGGTTATGCCAAAGAATATTAAGCTCTTTAGTAATTTCCCAAACCCTTTTAACCCGGTAACTAACATTAGTTACAACCTTTCCTCAAAAGGAAAGGTAAAGGTTACCATACATGATATGTTGGGGAGACTCGTCACGACGCTAATAGATAGAAGTCAAAACGCTGGATTTAATTCTATCACTTGGAATGGGACAAATATTAAAAATGAATTAGTAGCTGGAGGCGTTTATATCTATACAATTCAGTTTGATAAAAGTGCTATTTCTAAAAAAATGGTTCTGTTAAAGTAGATATTTAAAAAGAAAATCTAATTTTCTATTTGCTGCATGGTAACCCATCGGTATATATATCCTGAAGTATTCCATTATTATCTTCTATCGATACAATTGTCCCTTCTATTTTTGATTCTAATTTTTGAAAAATAGAAACCAGTTTTTGATCTAATCTATCAAATTTTTTATTTAATTGGATAATAGCAACATTATCATTTGAGCTTAAATTTATATTAGGGTCTTCATTAAAAGACTTCGACATAGACTTTCCAAGTATATCTATTTCAGATTGTAATGACTCTAGTTCTTTCAATTGATCTTTTATTTGTTTATCAATAGTAGTTTGGCCCATAAATACCAAAATTGATGCTATCGCTACGCTACCGGTGATTATACCTTGAAAATATGATTTCATTTAAAACTCCTTAATTAATAATTAAAAAATTAAATATGAGTAAACTTAACTTTCTATATTAAATAAATTCTTATGAATTTTTATTGTGTTTCATTTCAGTATGCGAAACTTTCATATTTAGAATAATGAATAGACTAAAAAAATTGTTTGTCAAAAATGAACTATTCGCTGACTTCAGTCTCGTCATTGCGGTTATAGGGGTTATAGCACTTATCCCTTATGAAAACGATAATGTGGTGCCATTTTTCATTTGTGCTTGGCTTTTTATCACTATTGCTAAAAGCTATAGTGACAAAAAAATCAATAAAGATTAACTTTTTTAAAAAATTATAAACATCCATTCTTATTTACGAAAACAAAAATAAAAATATGAAAAAATCATTTAAAATATTAGCTCAGTTATCTCACTTTATTACAATGCTTTTTGGTATAGCGTTGGGCCTAACTCTTAGCATATTATATCAGCATTACTACGGTCTTTTTATTGTTGAATTAACACCTATGATTGTCCTAATAGTTTTAATCAGCGTTGGCTTAAGAGCTTATTCTATTTTTCTATGGAAAAAAGGTAATTACGATTTATAAATTTTGATAAAGACCTTTAAATTCTCTCGTGTTAAATAATCAAATAAAAAGCTTTGCAAGTGCTTGTCATCTTTCAAAAAGCATGATAGATAAGTCTACCTACATTATAACTCTATTAGAAGATGCTTCTAGTGGCTTAAACAAAGAAAAGCATGATCAATTAATTGAATGTATGAGCACAATGATTTCTGCTGGCGAAAAAATTAAAATAGCGCGATACGAAATCGTTGAAAAATTTAAATCTTGGTCTGTCGATGAATTGGGAAGAGGTATGAAGTTTATAGGCACATATTTTCATCTTTTAAACCAAGCTGAGTTAAATGAAATCATATCTATTAATAATGATAGAGACAAAGTTTCAAATAAAAATAACCCCAAAATAGACTCAATCCCTGCTTCTATAAAATACTTAAAAGAAAACTCGGTTGATTTTAAAGAAGCAATGGATATTGTGCGAAGTGTGTCCATTCATCCTACTTTTACAGCTCATCCTACAGAAACTCGAAGACAATCAATAATAAACAAACAAAAAAAACTTCTTCAAATAATTGATTTGATTTTAAATGAAGACCTAAGTGCTAGTGAGCTAGCTCGTTATGAGAACGAAGCAAAAAGATTATGTGGATTAATAATGTTGACTGATGATATACGATCTCACAGTATTTCAGTTCAAGATGAAATAAATAATACAATTAATAGTACCATTGAAGCACTTTGGGATGCTGTTCCTGATTTATTGAATGATCTTGAATTTTCTTTTTCAGAATACTACGGAGAAAAGGTTGAATTGGAAAATGTATTATCTTTTCATAGTTGGGTTGGTGGTGACAGAGATGGTAACCCGAACGTAAATAGTCAAGTGACAAAAGATGCTATGAAAAACCAAATTAGCTTAATAATTAAAAAATATTTAAATGATTTAAATATATTATTTGATGACCTAAGTATTCATGTCGAAGAAAGCATTGACCACAGTATCTTATCTAAATCGATCAAAGAAGACTTACATCTTATCAAACTAGATGAAAGCATAATAACTCGCTATAAATACGAACCTTTGAGGTTGAAAATATTATGTATTTGTAAAAAATTAGAAAAACTTAAAGAATCAATAAATAATGATTTTAAGTCCTCTTATTCTTCAACTGAATTTCGTCTTGATCTAGAAATGATTGCTGATTTTTTAAATAGTGTTCACGATGGTGGTATGCTATTAAATGGGTTAATGAAAGGTCTTTTAGTGCGATCAAAAGTCTTTGGTCTATATTATTTAAGTATTGATATACGTCAACACTCTGACATGCATGAGAAAGCAATCGCTGAAATAATGGAATTGATAAAACCTGGTACTCATTATAAAAAGATCGAAGAGCAAAAGAAATGTGAACTTCTTAATGAATTTATTAAACTTGATAATGAAGGCATAAATTCAATTAAAGGAAGCGCCTCTATCCTTGTTAAGGAAGTCCTTAGTACTTTTGAAATGATTAAAGACGCCTTCGAAATTGATCAAAAAATAATTTCCTCTTATATCGTGAGCATGACACACTCAAAAAGTGATATTCTTGAAGTTCTTTTTTTAGCAAAACTAGCCGGATTAGTCACATCCGATTTGAATAAAATTACATCGCATTTAAATATTATACCGCTGTATGAAACAATATCTGATTTAAAAAATGCACCCCTTTTGTTAAGCGAATTGATCGAAGATAGTACTTACAGATTACATTTAGAAAATAGAGACAATTTTCAAGAAATAATGCTTGGGTATTCGGATAGTAATAAAGATGGCGGTTTTGGAATGGCAAACTTTTGTTTGAATGAAAGTCAGATTGCAATTTCTAACGCGATGAAGAACAAGGATATTGATTTTAGAATTTTTCATGGTCGCGGTGGCTCAATTAGTAGAGGGGGAGGCAAAAGCAATAAAGCTATTCTAAGTCTTCCGAATGAGTGTCAGAATGGAAAGATTCGCTTTACTGAACAAGGTGAGGTGATTAATTATAGATATGGTTCTTCTAGTATTGCAAAAAGACACTTAGAACAAATAGTGAGTGCGCAGATAATTGCTTTAAGTAAAAGTAGTGAGTCCAAAGATGATCAGGTCGATATACTGCAAGAAATTTTAGATGAATCTTATAACACGTATAGAAAAAAGATTATTAGCGAAAGATGTTGGCATTTTTTACTTAAGGCAACACCAATAAATCATATTAGCAAAATTCCAATTACTTCACGTCCAGCATCGAGGAAGAAAATGGAGGAGAGTGTCCTCGGGTTTGATGATCTTAGAGCAATACCTTGGGTTTTTTCATGGACTCAAATACGATATAATTTAAGCGGCTGGTTCGGTATGGGAACGGCACTTGATAAGGCCGTAAAAGACGAGAAGAACCTTGAAGAAATGAAATCTTATTTTATGCAATCAAAATTTTTTAGGCAGTTGCTTGATAATATGTCTTTTGAAATGGCAAGGTCAAGACTAGAAATATCATTATTATATTCGAAATCAAAAGAAGAAATTTCATTTCATAATGCGGTTGAAAGTGAGTTTAACTTATTGTTAAATGCATACAAAAAAATAACAGGATATGATACGTTACTTGAGCGAAATAAGATAATAGACAGTTCGATTAGATTTCGAAATCCTTTTACAGATATTTTAAACTGTGCTCAATCAGAATTGTTAGATAGATACAGGTCTGTTAATGAAAAAAATGTGGAATTAGACAATGCTATATTTCTCAGCATTAATCACATTGCTGCTGCAATGCAAACAACAGGCTAAAAAAAAATCTTATTGTAAAAGGACGTATGGTTCAAAGAAGAAAAAGGCACTCACAAGCAATACGTTCATCGCTTAAAATTTCAACAGTTGAAGGTTCCTGGTGGGCGGTAATGTATGGTGCTGTTGAAACCTACTTCGGCGCGTTCTTTGAATATTTAAAATACACTAGTTTTGAGATTTCAATTTTGTCGACTTTTCCTATATTTTTCGGAGCATTATTTCAAAATATGACAGGCTGGTTTTATGATATTTTGAGATCAAGAAAAAAGCTTTTGATCATATTAAAATCGATTCAAACTATTACAATCCCTTTGATTTTTTTTGCTGGATATTCTTCTGGTAATTATTTTTTACTTCTCTGTTTTATTTGTGCTTACTATGCATTGGCTATGTCACAGATGTCCCCATGGACTTCTTGGATGGGTTATCTTGTTCCAGGAAGATTAAGAGGTCGTTATTTCGGTAACCGCTCACAAGTTGTAAGAATTTTTATGCTTATATCATCTCTTTTAGCAGGTGCTATTTTAAATTCATTTAAAGACTCAAATCTATTTAATGGTTTCGCATTGATTTTTTGTATCGGCATAATAGCAAATTTTGGATGTATTTTTTATCTAAAAAGACAATATGAGCCTGAAGATACTGTTGATGATGAAGAAAGTAAAGTTGATGATAGTGCAGGTACATTGACTGGAAAATTAAAACGTTTCATAACCTATGACTCTCTTTCTGAATTTTCTTTCCACGTATCTGGCCCCTTAATGATGGTTTATTGGTTAAGGGATCTTCAGTTCAATTATATTGAACTAGCTATTCTGATAAATGTTAGTCAAATACTTGGTCTTTTTAGTATGCGTTATTGGGGTAAAAGAATTGATAGCACTGGATCCTACAATGCTATACGCTTCACAAGTTTTTGGATCGCCATTTTTCCTTTATTTTGGGTCGGTTTATTTTATTTGCCAAAAGAATTATCCTTGCCAGGTGCTATTGTTATCGCGTCCATGGCTTCTTTAATGTTCAGTGGGAGAGCGCTTGCTCTTGATAATCGTCTTTATGAGCACATGGAAAATAAAAAAATGATTAAAGTAACTTCTAAAAGAATATTTTTCAGAGGATTATCTATTTTTATTGGTGGACTAATAGGTGGAATTTTAACTCGGGAAGAGATAAACCTTGTTAGTATTACCTATATAGATAATGTAATTCATTTTGTGATGATTTTTTCAGCAATATTAAGACTCATCGTTTGGGGCGTTTTCCTTCGTTCGAGAAATTCTCAGATATAAAATAAATAATTGATACTATTTTTTATTTATCATTTCCATTAAAATGCGATTCTTTGATGCCGCCCAAGAGCAAATTAAACACTCATTTAGATTGTGACCTCTGGCAGGGCAATGTTCTCTTCCAAAAAATATAATTTGCAAGTGTCTTCTGTTCCATACTTTTTCAGGCCACAACTTTTTTAGGTCTAATTCGGTTTTTTCTACATTCTTCCCATTTGACAAACCCCATCTAGCAGCAAGGCGATGTATGTGGGTATCAACAGGGAAAGCAGGAACATTAAACCACTGAGACATTACCACGCTGGCAGTCTTATGACCAACTCCTGCAAGGCTTTCAAGGTATGTCCAGTCTTCTTTTACGCCACCACCTTCAATTAGTTGAAAGGCCATTTTATGAAGATTTTTTGCTTTAGTCGGAGCTAATCCAATCTCTTTGATGATATTTTGGATTGTATCTACATCTAGTTTTGACATTTTTTCAGGTGTATCAGCAACCTCAAAAAGAACCGGAGTGACCTCATTTACTTTTTTATCTGTTGTCTGAGCGGATAACATAACGGCAACTAAAAGAGTGTATGCGCTACTATGATCAAGAGGAATTGGGGTGGTAGGGTAAAGTTCTTCAAGTGTTTCACCAATAATAATTGCTTTGTCTTTTCGTTTCATAGTTCGATTATTTCTTCAATATTTTATTTATAAAGCTAGTAATAAATAATATTAATCAATTATCTATGTTAATTAATATTGCACATCTAATGATTTCAAAATACATATAAAAATGGACAGAGTAGAAACAGTTATTATTGGTGCTGGAGTTTCAGGCCTGGCTTGCGCATCTATCTTAGAAAAACACAAAAAAGAATATTTGATTGTAGAAAAAACGAACCGAGTTGGTGGTAGGGTAGGATCTATTTATGAGAATGATTACATATTTGATGTTGGTTTTCAGGTCTATAATACTGCGTATAAAGAGTCTAGCCGATTTTTAGATTTAAAAAATATCGATTTGCAATTATTTAAGCCGGGATCCATAATACATGATGGGACAAAGTTTCATATGGTCTCAGATCCATTTAGAGATCCTAAAAATTTATTTAGCAGTCTTTTTTCTTCGCTATCGAGCTTTTCAGACAAACTTAAAGTTTTACTCCTGATATTTGAATTATCGAATTACAGAATCGAGAATGACATTTCTTCTGACGTCACGACGCTAGATTATTTAAAACAGCGAAAATTTTCTGAGAAATTTATAGAACTCTTTTTTTACCCTTTCTTCTCTGGTATATTTTTAGAAAAAGATTTAAATACTTCTTCAAAATTTTTTAAATACGTTTTCTCAAATTTTAGTAAGGGGATGGCTTGTATTCCGAAAAATGGCATGCAAAAAATACCTGATTCAATCTCGAATAATATAAATGAAAAAAATATTTTATTTGATCATGCACTAATTAAAGTTGGCGATAGTAAGGTCTTATCTTTCAGTAATAATATTAATATAAAAGCGGATAATATTGTTTTTACAGGAGGTAGTGAGAAGTTAATTAAAATAAAATCTGCAGAATATAATTCTGTATGTAATTTATATTTTGAAACTGATATTGATATAGTAAATGGAAAATATATACATTTGTTTCCAAAGGATGACTTGATCAATAATATTGCAATTTTAAATAAAGTCAGTCCTTCTTATTGCGCATCAAATAATCTTCTTTCTATATCGATTCTTGGCGATTATTCTACTTTAGATATACCGTTTAATGCGATTAAAAAGAGATTGTCGAACTATTTTGGTGGTTCAGAATCAAACTATGACCTGGTAAAGCGCTTTGATATAAAAAGAGCCACAATCAATCAAAATAAAGATTTCTTTAAACAACGGAATTCTTTTTACGACGACGGTATTATTGTTTCTGGACAGAATACTGTTAATGGAAGCATCGAAGGTGCAATATGCTCAGGTTTGAACGCATCTAATTATATAATTACAAAATAAATATGATCGAAACACCTGACTTCAATTTATCTTTTGAACCATTAATTTTTCAAAACACAGAAATTTTAATTCTTGGATCATTACCTGGAAGAAAATCTATTGAATTAAATCAATATTATGGTCACTCAAGGAACAGAATATGGAGTATTCTTTCTTACTTAAAAGAAAAGGAAACACCAATAAATTATAATGATAAAAAGGTTTTTTTAAATTCATTAAAAATTGGCCTCTGGGATGTAGCCAAGAGCGCGATTCGAAAAGGAAGTCTTGATAGTAATATTAAAGATGAAAGACCAAATAATATTGATTTGTTAACAAAAACCAATCCTTCAATAAGAATAATAGGTTTTAATGGGAAAAAATCCGAACAAATGTTTCATAAGTTTTTCAAACTAAACCCAAATATTAAATATGTCTCATTGCCAAGCTCAAGTCCCGCAAATATGGCGATAAACTTTGAAAATATTTGCAAAAAGTGGTCTCAGCTTTTTTTATAAAAATAATACAGAATGCTTAATGATTTAATTAAAAACGTAGTTTTAGTTGGTTTTATTTGTCTAGTACAATTTTGTTGTCAGTCAAATAGTTCTACTAACTTGACCAAAGATTATCAATGCGAAGAGCTTAAAGAGCCTCCTTTTAATGGTACTATATTTATTGATAGCGAAATAGTCACGCCAGAAGATATTTCTACTTTTGTCAGATTATCCTATAATGGAAGAAAAGAAAGAGTGATGTTCGATAGAAGAGTAGCTGATTGGATTACTATTCAGCCATATTTATTTCCAGCTATTTATGATGATAGTATTCAAATTGAAATTCAAGTAAATCCTGAATTTGGTTCTTATCAAAAGGCAATGATTCAGGCTGAAAAATTTGCTCCTGTTATTGGACAGTTGCCAACTGAACTTAGAAAGGATGTCAAAACAGTCTGGATTCATCGAGGAGACTTTCCTTTTGGTGGCGGTAATAATAATCTACTAATTCATACAGACTATTCGGTGAAAAATTATGAAGATCAAGGTATTCTTGAAGAAACGCTTATACATGAAGCAGCCCATACCTCGCTTGACCAATATCATTCAAAGGATAGTTTATGGCTAATCGCTCAAGAAAAAGATTGTGGGTTTATTTCTTCATACGCTCAAGATCATCCATCTCGTGAAGATATTGCTGAAAGCTATCTTCCTTATTTCGCTGTAAGATTTAGGGCCGATAGAATCTCATCAAGTTTGAAACAAAAAATTGAGTTATCTATGCCAAACAGAATTAAATATTTTGATGATCAAAACTATGATATGTACCCTGTCTTAAAATAATTTATGTATCAAATAGAAAAATATATTTTTTAACTCTTTTAATTTTGGCCAAACGTATATGATACGTATGTTTTGTTTCGTTTTTAATAAAAAATATTTACAAAAGAGGTGAAAATGTCTCAAGATAGAGTTTATATAAATCAATGTTCCCTTAGAGAAAAGACTTTTGATAATGGCGGTAGTTTAATAAATGCTGCTTTTAAAGTAAGCGAGTTACAAGAACATGTAGATGAAAATGGCTGGGTCAATATCGTCATAGCAAAAAGAAGAGAAGTATCAGAAAAAGGCGCTACTCATTATGCTTACAAAAGTGAATACCAGCGACAAAATTCTCCACAACCCTCTGCGCAGGATCCACAAATGAGTCCTGTACCGTCGCAGCAAGAGCCAACGCCAAATCCAATTGAGGATGACGATTTGCCCTTTTAATTTGGATTAAGGTAATAGTAGTATAATCATCTTTATTTCTTTATCGCTTACTTTTTACATCGATTTTTGAATTTTTGTAAAAAGTAAGCGTACTGACCTGCTTTTTTTAATTAAATATATTTTATTAATATGTTTTAGTATTATATTTTTTCTCCACCTGCCTTAGTATTCAAACCAATTCCTGTATTTTTAATTTTATGAACCATTATATAATTATATCATGTCTATTTATTTGTAGTTGTGCTTCTACTATACACGACGAATATGAGTTAAGGTTAGAAGCTATTACAAAAGAATTACATAGGACAAAACTAATTGCAAAAAATGCTGTTGGTCGAATAAGTAAATTAGAGAATAAATTATCTGAAAGTATTATCGAGAGAGACCGCTTATTAGTAGAACATAAAAACGAAACCTCTTTACTGAGAGCCTCTGATGCATTTCACAAGGGCAATAATGCACTTTTAACAAAAAATTATAATAAGGCAATAATATATTATAAGAAAACAATTGAGTTGAGACCAGCAGATGCACATGCTTTTAATAATCTCGGAAATGCCTACAAAGAAATTCAAAATTATCCTCTAGCAATTAAGGCATATCGTAACGCTATTTTGCACAAGCCTGATTATGCTAGCGCTCACTACAACCTTGGAATCGTATACCAAAAAAATAATAATTTTGACGTCGCACTAGATTCTTACAGGAAAGCTGCTCGATTAGCTCATTCAGGAGGACAGAAATGGCTAAAAGAAAGTGGTTTCCATTGGTAAATTATTGATGATTGATGTGGACGTAGAAATTAGACCTCTTGTAAATTTTATTAATAATCTTGAGGGAGTTACAACGTATGGTTCTTGTCAGGGACATGATGATGGTGGGAAAAGCGGTAAGTGGCTTTACCCATACATAAAATTTAAATGCATAAATAATAGGTCTCTTGGGTTGATTGCTGGAATTGAAAATGCATACGCTAACCTAGATGATCTCCAAAAATTAAATAATTTTAATCCTAACGAACTTTACCAACCAGAATTAAAAGCAATGTGGACAACAGAAGTAGTCTCAAACATTGATTATAATAGCATTGGAAATACGGAAGATGATGAGTACGCATTGTTTGTCTTAAGGGCTGACTCGAACAGTTATAATTACCCTTCAGAAGTATATGAAGATTTTACCACTATCACAAAATGGTATGAGATGCAGATGGTTTCTAAATGATATTTATACTTTAATTATGTCGAGAGTAATAAGGGAAAATATTTTTAAAGTACTTATATTCGGATTATTAATATTTATTACATTTAGTGATCCATTGAAAGCAGAACAAAAAAACCAACCTAAAAATTACCAGCAGCTTGTAGATTTATTTAACAAGTGGAGAGAATTTGAAAGACCTCCATTGACGAGTGGTGCTCCAGATTACACATCAAAAATGTTTAATCATCGTGAAAAAGAGTTCAACTTACTTCGTAAGGAGCTTGAAAAAATGGATACCACAAACTGGTCGATCCATCATAGAGTTGATTGGAGTGTGGTCAATGCTGAAATGAATGGTTATGATTTTAATATGCGAGTTTTGAAACCGTGGGTTCGTGACCCTGCTTTTTATCAAACTATTTGGATGTATGAAAGTGACGTACCTGCTCACGAAGGTCCAGTAAATCACGCTCTCTTAGAATTTTGGCAATATGAATTCCCACTTACTGATGACAGAGCTAAAGATATGGCCTCAGAACTGGAAGTCATTCCTAATCTTTTATTTCAAGCAAGAGGAAATCTTACTGGAAATGCTAAGGATCTATGGATTGCAGGAATAGAAAATTTTAAGGATCAGCAGGAGAGCATACTTAAAATAAAGAGGCAAATCGAAAAAGAGAATGGGAAACAGTTTAATAAAATTTTAAAAAAACCAATCGCTGGAGCATTAAAAGCAAATTCTGATTTCATTGATTGGTTAATATCAAAGAAATCAATCAAAGATGGCCTTTCAGGCATTGGAAAGGAAAATTACACCTGGTATCAACAAAATGTTCACCTAGTCCCTCTTTCCTGGGATGAAGAGGTCTCTTTATTAAAACGAGAACTTGATCGAGCATGGAGTTCTTTAAAAATGCAAGAGCATTTGAACAGAAATTTGCCACAAATGGTATCAGCCAAAACAAAAGATGAATTTGATAAAATGAAAGAAGATGGTGTTAAGCGTCTTATGCGATTTCTATCTGATCATGACATTATGGAGATAAAAGAGAATATGGAGCCAGCTTTAAGGGCGCATATGGGTGAATTCGTTCCTGAAGATGAAAGGAATTTCTTTTACATTGGAATGCATTATGATCCTGTTCCTTTATACACGCACTTTTATCATTGGTTCGATCTTGCGGAAGTAAGAGATAATCCTCACAAAAGTCCAATTAGAAGAGGTCCTTTATTATACAATATTTTTGATTCTAAAAGTGAAGGTATTGCAACAGGAGTTGAAGAAATGTTTATGCAATTAGGATTATATGAAGACAGTCCTAGATCAAAAGAAATTGTATGGATTATGTTAGCTCAGAGAGCTGCGAGAGGCTTGGGGTCGCTCTATGCTCACGCAAATATGATGACCATGGAAGAAGCAGGTCACGTTCATGTAAAATGGACGCCTCGCGGATGGATGGAGCGAGAGCCGCATCTTTTACAGTTTGAACAACATTTATATCTTAGGCAGCCTGGGTATGGCACTTGCTATATCACAGGTAAATACCTAATAGAAAGATTGGTTAAATCATTGTCAAAAAAATTAGAAAATGAGGATGAACAGTTTAACATAAAGTCTTTTTTAAAGTTTTATAATGATGCTGGAAACATACCCGTTGAACTCATTAAATGGGAAATGACTGGAAAGAAAAAATAAAAATTTTTATTACATAAGTGTCAAAAAAGAAATACATTACAATAATAACTAAAGAGGAAAAACATGGAAACAGGTAAAGTAAAATTCTATAATAGAGAAAAAAGATACGGTTTTGTTACCGGTGACAACGGTACAGACTACTTTTTTCATGAATCAATGCTCGTTGATGGTCAGCAAGTACGTGATGAAGACAGAGTAGAGTTTAATGCAACTGATGGAGATAGAGGCAAACAAGCAGCTGATATATCCCGTATAGATTAATTATAGTGAAGGTCCATTCATTTCGGACTTCTTCCACATTTTAGGCTATTCAGCCTAGAAAAATCCACCAAAATTATTTAGTAGATTTTTAGTGAATTAACCTATGTGCAGGGCTATTGTTCTTATTAATGTTTTTAGCATGATTTAAAAGTGTTGAAATAATGAGAAGAGTAGCCCTTTTTTTTATATTTATTTTTTTTGATAACTTAACAGCGCAATTAGATCCAAACCCTGAGAGGTTTTATCCTTCAAAGGTTGGAAGAGAATTATCTATTGAGCAATTTGTTGAGTGGGATAAAAAAAACTCCTTCTTCAAAGAAGGTGTATTATTTGTTGGTAGTTCTAGCATTAGGCTTTGGCCAACAAAGCAGTATTTTGATTACAATATTATTAATCGTGGTTTTGGCGGAGCTCATTTATCTGACATTAATCATTATTTTGATTTAATTGTTTTGAAATATAAACCAAAAATTATTTTTCTTTATGCTGGCGATAATGATATTGCAGCTAATAAAACACCAAATCGCTTCCTTAGGGACTATCAGAAATTTGTTGGACTTGTTGATGATAGCATTCCTAATTGTTCTATTATCTTCATTCCAATCAAGCCAAGTCCATCAAGGTGGAAGTATTGGGATAATATGAAAAAAGCAAACAGTCTCGTAAATGAATATATTAAAAAGTCTCCTAATCAATATTATATAGATACTGCCAGTCCAATGATTAATGATAATGGAAGGCCTAAATCAAATCTATTTATAAGCGATAGCCTACATCTGAGCACAGAAGGATATGATCTTTGGAGTAACATCGTCCATCCGCTATTAGAAGAAGTGATAAACAAAGATAAATGGAAACTATTTAATTGGTAAAATGAATAATTGATAAAAAGATAGCTTTTTATCTTAAGCGCTCTATACCTTATTGACACGTGTTAAAGTCTATTATATTAATCATACTTAAACTTTCACCATCTTCTAAAAAATGGTTTTGGGAAAAGTGGTACAATGTATTTGCAAGGAACGCTAAAAACACGAACCTAAAATTAATGAATTATGGCTTTCATTCTCCAGGCCTTGAACTGAATTTACAAGAAGAAGATGAAATCGAACGTTACCCGATTCAATTATACTCTTTTGTCGCAAATCAGGCAGATGTAAAAGACAAAAACATTTTAGAAGTTGGTTCTGGTCGAGGTGGCGGCGCATCTTTTATTGCTAGATATTTACACCCTTCGTCTGTTACTGGTATTGATATTTCAAAGGATGCTATTGAATTATGTTCAAAAATTTATAGTATCCCAAATCTTGATTTCATTGTTGGAGATTCAGAAAATATACCCTTTGCTGATAATTCATATGACATTTTAATCAATGTAGAATCTTCTCATTGTTATGGAGATATGAAAAAATTTCTTAGCGAGTCTTATAGAGTTTTAAAACCTGGTGGATTTTTTCTTTTTTGCGATTTTCGTATAAAGAGTAGCATTCAAGAACTTTATGATCTATTCAGCAGTTCAGATTTACAATTTATTGATAGGGTAGATATCACGGATAACATTATAAGCGGTCTAGATAATCTTTCTAGTTATCGTGAGCAGCATATTGACGATAGTGTACCAATGTTCTTTAGAAAAATATTTAAAACATATGCGGGTATCAAAGGAACAGAAATATATAATGCATTTTCAAGCGGCTCTATGACATATATTTGCGCTGTTTTAAAAAAATAGAGAACCTATCTATTAGAAATAATCAAAATTTAAGATTATTTTTAGCATGATAATTTGTTGAATCAATAATAAATAGGTATAAAAATGAGATGGTATATTGAAGTAATATTAAATAATTATATCAATTTTCAGGGTAGGGCTAGGCGGAAAGAGTTTTGGATGTTTATGCTCGTCCATGTATTGATTTCAATCGTTCTGTATTTTATAGCTAAAATTGTTTTAGTAGTGTATTTAGCGCTGACAATCTGCCCTATGGTTGGCGTAGGAATTCGTCGCTTACATGATAGTGGTAAAAATGGAATGTGGGTCCTTGCAGCAAATGTTCCGTTTCTGGGTTTTATATACTACTACTTTATGTTCTTAGACAGCGAACCAGGTACAAATATTTACGGTGAGTGTCCCAAAGAGTCATACATGGATAAAATATTAAAAGATGAGTTAGAACCACCTGCGTACAGTAAACCTTCGTCGCTCTCTTTGGATAATGTAGAGTTTGATTTATCAAACTTAAATCCGGATAAATTATTTAAAAATGAGACTGCTGTACAAATTTTAATTATTGTTACAGGGCTATTATCAATCTTACTATTTTCGAATAAATAAAAAAGGGGAGTCTGTAATGAAGTTGTTTTTAGTGCACGCAGGTTTTTATGATGCTAATGTTTCTGGAGGATTTTACGAGTCACATACAAATTATTTTGTAGTGGCAAAGGATGTAAAAGAAGCAAAATCAAGAGCAAAAGAAATAAAAGAGTATAAAATAAAAAAAATGCATATTGATGGGATTAAGGAAGTCGATGTCGTGGATGGTTATAAAATTGAACTTGAAAAGTATGATAATCTTGATGATAGTGGTTCAAGTGATTATTCATATGATGAAGTAAAAAATATATAATATTTTTTAAATGAAATTGTTTAAAAATTAAAACTGCGAGGGAATGTATGTTAAATTATTTTAAAGGCTTTTTTACCTCGGGACTTCTTTTTTGTTCAGCTGCTGTTTTTATGGCTTCACAATACGGCGGATCTCAACATTTTGGAGATATTATCGCAAACTCTGTTACTGTCACTGATAAGAATGGATTCGGAGGCGCTTTTAAAGTTTTAGATAAAAATGGAAATGAGCTCATATCCATTAAAAATGGCGCTATTAAAATCTTTAATAAAGAAAATTACGAAGTAGTAAGCGTTAGCGCAGATAATAAAGGTCAGGGCAATATACTGCTCCAACGTGGTGGATATATAAATACCTTTAATGAGTCCGGTAAAAAAACGACATCATTAGGTGAAAATAGATCTGGTGAAGGTACCTTGTCTACTTTTAATAATGATGCAAAGTTGACCTCATTGCTTGGTGGGGTTTCTGGTGGTTTTGGTAAGCTTAGCTTATTTGATAGTAGAGGTAAAGAAAGTCTTCATTTAATTCAATCTCTCACAACCTTCAATAGCGAGGGGAAACTAACAGGTAAATACGGTACAAACTCTAATGGTGATGGCTCTGTCCTCCTTTATGATAAATTTGGTAATAGAGGTTGGTACAAAACGGGGAAAAGTTCATAAAATATGAATAAAATTAATAATAATGACATTCGTTTAGAAATCGAAAAACATGAGTATAAGCTTTCAAAAGAGCCTGAGTTTATTTTTACAAGTGTAACAACAATAATAAATAAATTTTTTGAACCTTTTGATGAGGTTAAGATTTCTACCCACCTTGCAAATAATGTTCCTAAGTATTTTGGAGAAACACCGGAATCAATCATGCAGCAATGGCAAGTTGCTCGAGAGCACGGAACAGAAGTTCATCTTGAAATTGAAAATTGGATAAAAGAGGGTATTGAGCCAAAAGACCTTAAATCTATTGCCGCAAAAAAATGGATTGATGCATACATTTCAAAGCCAAATATAGATACATTTTCTGAAGTGATCGTATACAGCAAAGAGCTCGCTATTGCAGGAACAATTGATGTTTTGATGATGAATAAAAAATCAGGTGAATATGTTCTTATAGATTGGAAAACTTCAAAAAGAATTGATAAAAAATCATTTAATGGTAAAAAAGGAATCCGAAAAGAGAGCTCTAATATCGATGATAGCAAGTATAATCACTATGCGCTCCAACTATCTTTGTATAGATATATACTTGAAAAATATTATGGCATAATGGTTGCCAGGCAATTAGTTGCTCAATTAAAAGATGATAATGTAGAAACTTATTCTATGCCATATATGAAAGATGAAATAGTAACAATGATTAACAGTCTCAACTAGCCGTGGCAGAAAAAAAAGAATTTAAAAATAGGTTTTCTTGGAGTTTTTCCAGAGATAATGCATTTAATACATGCAAACGAAAATATTACTATTCTTATTATGGAAGTTGGGGTGGCTGGAATAAAGATGCGGATGAGCTCAGTAAAAAATTGTATTTATTGAACAAAATGTCTTCCCTTCCAATGCTCGCTGGCACTATCGTTCATGATGAAGTTGAAAGAACTCTCAAAGCTGTGAGGTACGGCAGAAATGCAGATATAGTTAAGTCTAAAGAAAATGTTATTAAGGTTTTTAAACAATCCTGGGCTCAGTCAAAAAATAAAGACTGGAAAGATAACCCTAAATGGAAGACAAATTTGTTTGAACACTTTTACAATCAAAAACCAACTGATGAAGTTCTGTTAGATATTAGAGATCTGATGTTAAATAGTATAGATGGTTTTTTTGCTTCAGATTCTTATCGCTTTATTCAAACGATGTCTGATTCTCAGTGGCTCGCCATTGAAGATCTTGATTCCTTTGAAGTTCATGGTGCGAAGCTATGGGTTAAGTTAGATTTTGCGATAAGGCATGGTGAACGAGTTTATATTTATGACTGGAAGACAGGTAAGGTGGCAAAAGAAAATGAGGTGCAGCTCGCTATATATGCGCTTTATGCTCAGCAAAAGTGGAATGTAGACCTTAAGCTCATTCGTCTTTTTGATGTGTATTTAAATCAGCAGTTGCCTGTAAAAGTTAAGCCTACTAATAGACTAATAGATTCAGCAAAAGTGTTTATTGAAAAAAGTATCGATTCAATGAAAGAGTTGTTAACTGATGTTGAAAATAATAAAACAGAAATTGATTTGTTCCCAGTGGTAGGAGAAGATCGAGAGAGCTATCCATGCAGTTATTGTAGCTTTCAAACAGTTTGCTTTGATTAGATTGGAGTTATAAATAATATGAATAAAATAAAATATATAGTTTGGCTTCTTGGTATTATAATATGGAATTACAGTGTTCCAGGGGCTAAACCGATATATGATGTTGGCATGGCTCTGATTCTTAAACATATGTTTGAAATCAATAGATTGATTTCATTTAAGTATTAATATATTGTCAAATTAAATAATGATTAAAATTAAGTGCTTATTTTTTAGTGTTTCATTAATTACGGAGTATTGTACATGAATGATAGAACAGCAGTATTGTTTTTAATACTTTGCGTTGCTGCTTTGCTCGGACTTATAGAGCTTGAAAAGGTATTTCAAGACGAAAAAGAGGCGAAAAAAGTCCAAAAATTAGCCGAAATAAAAAAGAAAAAAGTAGAAAAGAAAAAAGTTGCAGAATTAAAAGATAAAATATTTAAAGTAAGAATTAAGCACGACGGCAGACCTGAAACAAATACGGCTACTGTAATATTAGATGCAGGCGGCTCATATGATCCGAATAAAGTTGATAAGTTAATATTTGAATGGAAGCAGACAGGCGGTAAAACGGTTTATTTAGAGCCGAATCCTAGTTCTCCGCGCGTTGCTTTTAATGCTGGTCCCGGTGAGTATGCATTCGAAATAACGCTTACTGATGGATATGGGGAAATTATTAAAGACACCAAAATTGTGCATGTGTTAAAAGAGTCAAATGAATTACCCGTTTTAGAAACTAGAGTCCTGGCAAAATAATTAAAGTAATTATATAAATGAATATATTAAAGTATAATAATGCTAAGCTTACGCAATTAAAAAAAGATAAGGTTTTTCTTAATCTTAATGAGCTCAGTAAGCAAGATATTGTCAAAATAAGTGATAAATACCCTTTTTCATTTCAAGATCTAAGGCAGCTATCAATCATAGCTACGGATCTCTATATGTGGAACGAGAGTGGTGTAAGAGATTGCATTGAAGAATTTGAAAATGTTCAAAATAAAGATTTATCAAAAAAAGAAGTTATTGCGCATGTGAAAAACTATTGGGAAGGATTGCGTGGTGCAAAAATAAAATATGAGCCGGTAAATAAAAATGAAGTTGAACGACCAAAGCCAAGGAAAGTTCAGCTGAGTGATCAAGAAAATGAAGTCTTTGGCATGTGTCCTGTTGCCTCAGAAAAAACAGTTTGCTGTAACTTAATGACCATTGATGCTGTTCAAGGTTGTAGTCTAGGATGCAGTTACTGTAGTATTCAGACATTTTATTCAGATGGGAAAGTTTCAGTAGATAAAAATTTGGCTGAAAAACTTGCCAATATTCCTCTTGATCCAAGCAAAAACTACCATATAGGTTCAGGTCAGTCTTCTGACTCTTTAGTGATAGGGAATAAAGAGGGAGTATTAGATGCTCAATTAAAATTTGCTAGAGAAAACCCAAATATTATTTTAGAATTCAAAACAAAATCAAATAATATTTCACATCTACTAAAAACAGACCTTCCTGATAATGTCTTTGTTTGCTGGTCTTTAAATCCGCAATTGTTTATTGACCACGAAGAGCATGGTACTGCTAGTTTAAATCAAAGACTTCAAGCAGCAAAAGATTTATCAAGAAAAGGCGTTCTAGTTGGATTCCATTTTCATCCAATTGTCTACTACGAGGGCTATGAAGATGATTATAAAAATATTGTTAGAAAAGTGATGTCAATGTTTAAACCATCTGAAGTTGCTATGATTTCTATGGGAACACTAACTTTTATAAAGCCTGCTATCAATAAATTGAGATCAACAGGTTTAAAAAGTAAAGTGCTTCAAATTCCGATGGCTGATGCAGTTGGAAAGTCTTCTTATACAAAAGAAATTAAAAAAGAGATATTCTCGACTGTTTATGACCAATTTCAACCTTGGCACAAAGATGTATTCTTATATCTCTGTATGGAGGAAAGTTCAGTTTGGGAGTCAGTTTTTGGAAGTTATTACAAGGACAATGTTGATTTTGAGACAGCTCTTTTTGATAGTGTATCTGCAAAGATGAATAAACTAGAAATCGTATAATTTCAAAAAATAGTGTAACCTATTCATCTACAATTTTTAATTTTATTAATTAGGAGTTTATATGAATCAGTATTTGGCAGGTTTCATCTCTGCAATAGTTTTAACCACAAGTTTTTTTCTGTTCATAGGTGCAAAAAAGCGCTCTATCGATAATCTTACTGTTCAAAACATTACAATAGTTGACGAAAGAGGAAAAGTTGTCGGTAAAATCGGTAATAAAAAATCTAAATCTTATCTATGGTTAAAATCCTCAAAAAGTAAAAATGCTGATATTGAATTTTCGTCAAAAATGAACGGTGGATTTTTGAAACTTCGAAATTCTTTAGGCCAGGATGTCATTAGTATGGAGGCCGATAAAAAAAATGGAGGTGCAATAGTTTTAGCTGGGCGTGGTGGTATAACATCGCTAAAACTTGAGTCTGTTAATAATGAAGGTGGTCGAATGACATGTTTTAACTTACGCGGAAGTGAAACAGTGTATATGGGTACAAATAAAATTAATGGTGGTCAAATTAAAACGTATAATGGTCTAGGGCTAGAAACTGTTTTCCTTGGAACGGATCAAAATGATGCTGGTCTTCTAAGTGTGAATAATAATGCGGGCCTTTTCAGAGCAATGGTAGGTGTGGATAGAGGTGATAAGGGCCTACTTAATTCTGCTAATAGATAAAATATTAATTATTTTTTATAATTTTAATAATTGGAGTTTGAAATGAATCAATACTTACATGGGTTTATTACAGCAATTTGTCTTTCGGCAAGTTTTGTAATGTTTACAGCCTCGAAAAGTAACAACCTCGGTGATATTACTGTTAATTCAATTAAGGTTGTAGATAATCAAAATGGTGGCTATATCACTACATACAATAGACTAGGCGAGATAACTGCTTTTGTTGGAAGTGTCGAGGACGGAAGTGGTAAGGTTGCCTCTTACGACAAAAATAAAGTTCAATACTCAATTAAGAGAGTTGCGGATAAACAACGTAAGCAAAATGAGGAATTACTCAATCGAGTGAGAGAAAACGAAATAAGGACTATTAGTAGAGAAAATGATGTTTATGAAGCAAAGGAACTAATTTCTGAAAATAATGACTTAATTTATAGTCATTACGATGAATTATCAGCAGAAATTGATATTCGGATTGAGCTTTTCAGGAAGAAGCTACAAGAAAGAGAAGCTTTAATTGAAGAGGCAATTAAGCAATTATCAAATTTTGATGATGATATTAGGGACAACAAATCGATGATTGTTGAAAACACGCAAGAAATCCATCAAGCATTTGAGGCTATTATGGAGAATACCGAATCTTTCAGGCATACAAAAGAAACATTAACGAAAAGAATTATGGAATTATATGGTCCTTATTAAAATTTTAGTATCTAAATAATCATTAGTAATTAAAATGATAATCTTTCGATTTACAATTAATATATTTATATAATCTAATTATCATTTAGCTCGAAAGCTCGGCTCTTTAAGTGATATTAAGTACGAGGTTTATAATTAAATTAAACTTCGTTTTTTACACAATTTTTTAAATTACAGATTTATTGTAAAAGGAACTTGAACATGACTAAGGTCAACTATCTTAAATATTTACTAATATTTTCCATTATCATCTCTTTTAGTTTCTCTCAAGGTGGTCGTGATCTCACCGGTACTACTGTTGATGCCTATGCATTCAGGGCTGAAGGCGATAATCATACCACTGTTGAGCTTTCAATAAATGTGGTTTCTAATGATTTAAATTATGCAGATGGGGTAAAATTTGATTTTGGACAATCTCTTAATATTTTAGACGCTTACATCGCCTCAGATATGATGAGTAGTCAACCCGTGGTTGTTATCCAGGGACAAGAAGTGTTGTTTGGAGATTCTAGTTTAAGCAGCATTGGAATATTTCAGAGCGGTATGATTTATGATTTTATTGTTCATTTAGATGGAGAAGTCCAAGCACCAATAAGTATTAATTATACCGTTTATGATGATGGCTGGGCTCAAGATTTTTGTATTGGTGATCCTGAAACTGGAGAAAATAGCAATTGCGAACTTTGTGAAGACTATAATTGGGGGGTTGATTGTGATGGGAGCAACCTAACCTTTGTTGTAAACGCTGAAGGATCCGTCTTAATTGAAGCAATTGAAACTATTGAAGCTCCTAATCAGAGTCCAAACATTCTATCTCTAAAAGATATTGAAAATGACCAAGGAAAACAAATGATGCTCGCTTGGGAGCCTGGTGATTTAATTAATCTACCTTATTTTACAGAATTTAGTCTTTATCGCTACAGTGCGCATCCATCTGATTATATTTCAACAGGTAATGGTGTGTTTTATGGCGAGTATTTTTCTAGCCCAGGAACAGGCACGTCTCCAAATTTTGGAGAATTAATTCTGACGCGTGAAGATTCAGTGATAAACATAAATTTTGATCAGAACCCTCTACCTGTAAATGATGATTTTCAAGTTAGGTGGACTGGACAAGTTAATGCTCCAATTGCAGGACAATATAATTTTAGAACTCATTCCGATGACGGAGTAAGATTGTTTGTTGATGGTTCCTTAATCATTGATAGTTGGTTTGACTATCCGCCAACTTCAAATACTGGTTTAATAGAACTTAATGAAGGGCAGCATACATTAGTTCTTGAATATTATGAGAACGGCGGTGGTGCCATGTGTGATTTGTTTTGGACTGTTCCTGGCCAAGAAGAGTCTTTTGTAATACCCTCTGGAAATGATGTAATAACGAGTGACTTAGGTACTTGGGATTTCTTATCAGCAGTGCCATGGGTAGGTTACCAGCCTTATGCTGCTTTGGTAAATAATCTAGAAGATGGATTGCCTACCGCATTTAAAGTTGTCGCGCATACTGAAGATCCAAATGTATTTTTTCATTCTGAACCTATTTCTGGTAGATCATATGATAATATTGCTCCTCCAGCTCCGAGTGGTCTTCATGCAATCGGTGAAGCTGCAAATGTTTCCTTAACTTGGGATTCTTTCGATTTAGAAGATTTTAACTATTTTAACGTCCATCGAGGTCCAGATTCACTTTTTCAACCAAATTTCAGCAATTTTATTGGTTATTCAACAACACCAAATTATATCGATAATAATGCACCATCTAATACAGATTTGTATTACAAAGTAAGTGCCACAGATATGGGCGGTAATTTAGGCTCCGGCTCTCATTCCGCATATGCCTACATAGCAGTAAACCGTGCGCCACAGGCTTTTGATGTTGCTTTGATGCCTGCAGTTCCTGGTTTGGCAGAAGATATAACAGTTTCTTTCATTTTCTTTGACCCTGATGGTGACAGTGAAGTCAATACAACTATTAAATGGTTCAAAAATGACGAAGTAACTACATATTCTGGATTAACATTGCCAGCGGAAGCGACTACTTGTGGTGATGAGTGGTATGCTACAGTAATACCAAGTGATGGCACTTTTTTAGGTAATGAAGTGTCTTCAAATGTTGTTACAGTTTGTGGAATTAATACTGTACCTGTTTGGAGTCAAGATATACCAGTAATTCACATTCTAGAAGACTCTGATGATGTTCTTATAGAAATGTCAGGGTTTGTAAATGATACTGAACAGGCTATTTCCCAATTGGTCTTATCTGTTCAAGGAAACACAAATGAAGAAGTCGTTTCTGCCAGTTTTGATGGCACTAAGCTAGTCTTAGGTGCTATATCTGATGATTTCTTTGGTGATGCTATTACGACATTAACATTGAGAGCTGATGATGGGAATGATTTTTCTGAGGCATTTGTAGATGTAAGTATTGACCCAGTGAATGATAACCCTGTCGTTATTTCTTTTAATGGTCCTGCTAGTTTTAACGAGGATGAAAGTTTTGTTTTTGAGATATATGATTTTTCTGTAGATGACCCTGATAATGATATTGTTAACATGTCCTTATCGGTACTTAGAGGTGACAATTATACTCAATCGACTACGCCTGGCATGATTAGCACGCCGTTAAATTTTAATGGTCCTTTAACTGTAGATATTCAAATTTTAGATGGAAGTGGTGGCGCAGCAATTTACACCGTAGAAATGATTGTGAATCCTGTGAATGATCCATCTGTTCTTGTTACAAGCGGTTCTGATATCATTAACAATGGCCCGGCGACAGAAGAACAACCTTACAGTTTAACCATATCTTGGGAAGACCCAGATGGAACTGAAGATGTAGATGCGTATGAAGTCTCAGTCGGTGGTCCAGCAGGTGAATGGCTGGAAGTATCAAATATCTATGCATCAGGCAATGAATCAAATAAAATCTACAACGCAGTTCTTACTGGGACACCTGACGATTTTAACCTTTCGCAAAATGATGTTTCTTTTTCTGTTATAGATCGTTCAGAAGGGTTTGAGGAAAGCTTTATTGAGTATTATTATATCCCGATTAATGATGTCAATGATGCCCCAGGGATTGAAATATACACTGGTTCTACAGAACTGTTCGAAGATGAGGATTTAAGATTCTTTACAAGTGATTTTGTTGTTGACGACCCTGACAATAGTCCTATTGATTTTTCATTATCAATCCTAAATGGAGATAATTACACTACTGGATCAGATAATTCGTCAGTTATGCCAATTGAAAATTATAACGGTTCATTAGCGGTTAAAGTATTCATTAGTGATGGCGACAAAAGAGATTCTATTGTTGTCGATTTAAATGTAGTTGCAGTTAATGACCCCATCGTTTTAACTAATGTTGCTGATGGCCAAGCTGTAGAAGAAAGTTCTTTTTCGACATCAGTTACTTGGACCGATATTGATGGGTCTGACATAGAGAATTACAGTATCTCAATGGTCGGGAATGCTTCTGAGTGGCTTACTTTAGGCGCTGTAACAAAAGCGGAAGATGTTTTTGGAGTTATATTGTCTGGGACACCTGATGATGACAATTTATATCAAAATGATATTTCACTTAACATCATTGATAATTCAGAGGGTGAAGCAGTTGAAAAAAACGTCTATTTTTCTATTATTATAGATGCAGTTAATGACGCCCCTGTAGTTGCAAGCTATTCAGGAATCAGTGAAATTTATGAAGAAGAAAATTTTACAGCATCTATTTATGACTTTATTATTGACGATGTTGACAGTGATTTTCCATTTGACTTTACTTTGAATGCCGTGTCTGGATCTGCGTATGTGGTATCAGACGATGCTTTAACAATCACTCCAGCTTCTGATTTTGTAGGATCTCTTGACGTGAATTACTCTATTTCAGATGGTACAACATCGGTAGATTTTGTTTTGCCAATAACAGTTATGCAAGTTAATGATGCGCCCTCAATATCAAGGTATAACGGCGCCGGTTCCTTTGCTGAAGACAGCGAAATTACTTTTAGTTCTTCCCAGTTTGGTATTTCTGACCCGGATGGCATAGATCAAACATTTACAATATCCGTTCTGGAGGGGAATAATTATATTATTGTCGCAGATGGTGCTGGACTGAAACCTGTTGAAAACTTTAATGGATCTTTATCGGTTAGCGTTGTCGCAAAAGATCAAGATGGTGCATTAAGTAATGCGTTTCAATTTGACTTAGATGTATATGCTGTAAATGATGGGCCTATGCTAACAAATCTTGCCATAACACCGGCTGTGCCAACAATAGATGATAACCTATCTGTTAGTTATTTAACAGAAGATATTGACAATGATGCTGTAACAGTCACCATTAAATGGTATAAAAATGGCTTACTTGAAACATCTCAAACTGGCATTGTAGTTAATGCTTCAGCGACAGTTTGTAATGAGGAATGGTACGCTATAGTAACACCAAATGACGGAACTACTGATGGGGAAAGTTATACGTCAAACAGTGTAGAGATTTGCGGCGCTAATACCGAGCCAGTATGGTCTTGGAGTGAACCTGTATTACTTGAGGAAGATGGTATTGTTGAGATTGATATGTACAGTAAAATGTATGATGCTGAACATGCTCCATCTCAAATAATTTACAGTGTAATAACCAATACTGGTAGTGATAAGGTTTCTGCTTCAGTTCTAGGTCAAGTGCTTACCTTGACAGCATTAGAATTAAATTATAATGGAGACGCTGCTTCTAATGTTACTGTAAATGCTTATGATGGTGGTTATAATGTTCCTGTTACATTTTCTGTTAATATTACGCCATTAAATGATGCTCCCACAGCGACAAACGATGTCATTAATATTGATGAGGCTGGAACTTATGTTTCTAGTATAGTTTCGGGTTTGCTTTCAAATGATGTTGATGTTGACGGTGATATGCTCTCATTGATTGTAGAAAACGAACCAATTCATGGAATCTTAACGGTAAATGAAGATCAATCAATTTCATACGTCCACGACGGTAGTGAGACAACATTAGACTTTTTTACCTATGTAAGTAGCGACGGAGAATTTTATTCAAACGTAGCTGAGGTTCAAATATTGATAACACCAATTAATGATCCTCCAGTTATTGTCTTTTCAACAAGTTTTGAAACATTTGAAGAAACTGCTTTTGATATTTTGATTGATGATTTTGTTATAGAGGATCCAGATACAGACTTTGAATCATTAACACTTGAAATAGCTCCAGGCGAAAACTATTCTGCTAGCGCTATTACGAATGGGTACACTATCATTCCAGCTTTAAACTTTTCCGGACAGTTATTAATTTTAGCAAGTATCAGCGATGGAATCATATCTAGTGATGCTCTAGCACTTAACGTAACTGTTATTGGTGGTAATGATGCTCCAGAGATTACAAATGCTTTATCAGATATTTTTGTTGACGAAGATTCGAGTCCCATTATGGTCGAATTATATGGTTCAGAAATAGCTCCGTATTTTTCTGATAATGATGGCGATGATTTAGTGTTTGAGGCGTACACTGCTGGTTATAATCTTGTCATGCCAATGGTAATGAATGATACGCTTAAACTAGAGTTCTTGCCAGATGCTTTTGGTAGTGATACAGTTTTTGTTGTTGGTATAGATATAAGCGGTGAATCCGTTGTAGATACCGTGTTAGTAACAGTTACAAGTATCAATGATGCACCAGTTATTACCACAGCTGCATATTTTGTAATTGAAGAGGAGGATTCTTTTACTGTTACTTTAGATGATTTTGTTTATTATGATATTGATAGTGATGAAAGTAGTCTAACACTGATGGTTGAGGATGGAGATGGATACAGCGTTGAGGTTGTTGAAGCAGGCTATAAAATCATCGCTGATGAAAATGTTACAGATACATTGTATGTTCCTTCAACCATAAGTGACGGCGATTCTTTGAGCAATGTATGGGACCTTTTAGTTGTGGTTTTACCGTCAAATGATGCTCCTATTGTCGTAACAGCAGTAAATGATATTATTGTTGATGAAGATGCAGATGAGGTTATTTTAAGTCTTCTCGGATCTGAAACGTCGCCTTATTTTTATGATAGCGATGGAGACTCACTAAATTTCGATGTTTTTACGAATGGTTCTGGTGTCGTGTCAGCTTTCGCTGCTTCAGATTCGTTATACTTATCATTCTATCCAAACCTTTCAGGGCAAGATACTGTTTTTGTTGTTGCTACTGACCCTTCAGGCGATGATGTAATGGATTCTATTGTTGTTACCGTTAATACGGTCAATGATTCTCCTGAAATTGTAGATGCGCCATCATTTGAAATACTTGAAGATGATTCTATTGACGTTTTTATTTATCAGTTTGTTATAAGAGACCCTGATACCCAGTTGGAGTTAATCACCTTAGATATTACAGCTGAAGATGATACAGATCCTGTTGTAAATCATTATACAATCACTCCGATTGAATATGGTTTCAGAATTGTTCCCAATGAGAACTTTTTTGGAGACATTCCGCTAGTCGTAAAGGCTAACGATGGTTTTTCAACGAGTGATCCTTTTTACGTTTCAGTTCATGTAATGCCTGTAAATGACGCTCCGGTGATTATTATGCCTTTAGCCGATATTGTTGGCGAAGAAGATTCAGATTCTATCGTTGTTAACTTGGGTGGTTCTGAAACAGAGCCTTACTTTGTGGACTTAGATGGAGATAGTATCGAATTTGAGATTGAAGCTGCTAATAATGATATTTTTGATTGGTCTTTAGATGGGTATGATTTAAAAATTATTCCTATGATTAACATGTATGGTGTAGATACGCTTCATATAGTTGGAACAGATGGCTCTGGATCGTTTGTTTATGATACTGTTCTGGTTACTATTAACGCGGTTAATGATGCGCCATCTGCTTTTACACTCATAACACCTGATGACAGCGCAGAAGTGATTATTACTGGTGTATCAGCTACTGGAGGCGCAACGATTGACGTGTCTTGGACAATGAGTGAAGATGTTGACGGAGATAGTGTGGGTTATGGTTTTATACTTTACAATGGACCATATGCACTTGAAACACCAGCATTATATACAGCAAATGTAGGAATGACTGAACTTTCTATCCCTCACACATCTGCACTAGCTCTCCTTGAAACAGCAGGGTTGCAGTATGTTGAATGTGACTGGGTGGTTTTTGCAACAGACGGTATGGATACTACATTTAGTTCTGAAACACGAACTCTAATACTTGATGCTAGGCCAGTATTATCTTTGGAGGAAGCATCAATACCAGAAGTGTTTGCTTTACATCAAAACTATCCTAATCCTTTTAATCCAACTACCACAATTAACTATGACATGTCAGAATCTCAGGTGGTATCTATTATGATCTATGATATAATGGGCAAAGAGGTTCGCTCGCTAGTAAATGAATTCCAGGAAGTTGGGTATAGATCTGTACGCTGGGATGCTACGGACAATTTCGGTAGAGGAGTATCAGCTGGTATGTATGTATATACCATTCAAGCTGGTGATTTTAGGCAAGTAAGAAAAATGGTGCTTCTGAAGTAATTTTCTACAATATAGGTTCCGCTCACTTTTGGGAGCCAACTTTTTAGTTTTAAAGGGCAATTTTAATTATGAATATTTTGGTAACTTTTTTCTCAATCTTTTTTGTAGCAACTATATCTTTTGCTGAATCTGATTTCATTTTTAGTAATTGGGCAGGAGATATTGAATTATCAAGTGTTTATCAAAATGAATATTCACCATCAATAGATAGAAATTCTGGTGAGTCTAATTCTTATTTAAATTTTGATGGGGTTGATGATTATCTAGGTATTCCTGCTTCTTCTGATTATGATTTTTCTGATGAGGAGGCATTTAGCTTGTCTTTTTGGGTTAATTTTAATGATGTATCATCTGTCCAATACATTTTCTCGGCCGAGGATATGTTCTGGGTTTTTTTAAATGATGATGGTGAGATTAAATTTAGATACAGAAATCATCCATCGGGGAATTGGCCAGAAATTAGTTCAAGTTTTTCTCCTCAGATTGAAACTTGGTACCATATTCTTATCTCCACCGATAATGGCTCATCTAAAATTTATATCAACGGTTCTTTAGATGAAGAATCTAATGTTTCAATATCAGGATTAACCTCAAATGGAAACAATACTCGAAATCTTGAGCTTGGTGCTAGAAAAAATTATTCATCTGACCCTCAATACTTTTTAAATGGGAGTTTAGATGATGTTGCAATCTGGAATAAATCAATTCCTGGTAGTGAGGTAAATGCAATTTATAATCATGTGAATCTTAGTTCGAATAGCTTTGGTTACAATTCTTCTTCAGATTTAGTATGCTATTGGCGCTTTAATGAAGGGCAAGGTAGCACAGCGAATGATTTAAGTTTAAATAATAATAATGCAGTTATTATCGGTGCATCTTGGAATGAAGAAAATGCATCTTCCATTAAGGTTGCCGTTGTCAGTAGTCCAAATAGTTATAGTACTAAAGAATTGGTTGCAGCCCAATTAAATGATGATACCTATTTTGACTTTTCTGCGGTCACTTTAACTGTAGATCAAGCAGATGAAATTTCTGAGATCTCTGATTATGATGTTATAATCATTGGTGGTTCAGGACATGGTGATGGAGGATATACTTCTAGCTTTTACTCTACCTTAAATACATACATGCTAAATGGTGGTGGTATTTTGTCTACAGGGTGGTTTTATCATGAACTACTTATGACTGGATATACCAATAATGATTATGTTTCTTCTGTCACTCCATTTGTTCATAATGGTTCTTATCAATATGGATCACCAGGACAGATTTCTATAGTCCAAAATGACCATCCAGTAACCAATGGCATCTCAAATTTTACTCCAACCTGCAGTAACACTGAATATGCAATAACTATAGACCAAGGAGCTGAAAAGTTAGGTGGTTTAATTGGTGTTAATAATTCGAATACAATTATAGTTCATGATCATGGTATTTATGGCAGAACTGGATACTTAGGTGGCATGTACATTGCTAAAACTACGTATAACAATGGTAATATGCGTTCAGGAGTAGAGGATCAGCTCTTAGAGCAGATGGTTTACTGGTTAGCAGGGGGTGAGTCGAATCAAATAGAGTTTAAACCTACAACAAAAGCAGAACTTCAGACAGCGGTAGATTTGTGGGTTTCGGATAATTCAGCGGCACTTTCTACCTATGGGATGATCAATTCCTGGGATGTGTCACTGATAGCGGATATGAGTGAATTATTTATGGATAAAACAACATTCAATGACGATATCGGTAATTGGGATGTTTCAAATGTAACTAATATGACTAGAATGTTTCAAACTTGTCGGTATTTTAATCAAGACATATCAGGTTGGGATGTGTCCAGCCTAACGAATATGACCAGTATGTTTCACGATAGCTGGAATTTTAATCAGGATATCTCAATCTGGGATGTTTCTAGTGTAACCAGCTTGCGGATGACGTTTGAAGATACTAGAAAATTCAATCAAGATATCTCCAGCTGGGATGTGTCGAGTGTGATAGATATGGGATTGACGTTTGTCAGAGCTCTTGATTTTAATCAAGATATCTCCAGCTGGGATGTGTCCAATGTAACGGATATGGATTATCTGTTTTGGTCTGCAACTAGTTTTGACCAGGATATTTCAGCATGGGATGTTTCTAATGTCACGACTATGGTAGAAATGTTTTATTCTGCTAGTGGACTTTCAGATACCAATAAATGTTTAATTCATGCTTCATTTCAGAGCAACGATGCTTGGGCCCCTAACAATTGGTCTTATCTTTGTAATACGGCACCTACTGCAAGTGATCAGTATTTAACAATTTTTGAAGACAATACATTTGATTTCCCATTTAGTAGTGAAGATACTGATAATGATTTTCTAGTATATGAAATCATTGACTCATCTAAACATGGTAATATAAATATCTCACTAGATACGGGATTTGTATATACTCCTTTCAATAATTTTTTTGGTTTAGACTCGTTTAAGTATGTCGCCTATGATGGTGAAGCTTACAGTGAACCCGCTATGGTTACCATAGAAGTAACTGAGGTCAACGATAAACCGATGGCAATGAGTGATCATTTTATGTTAGCGGAAGATGATACTCTTCATGGCGAGCTGCAAGCTAATGATGGGGATTATTTCACAATACAACAAGAGATACAAGACTTAACCTATAGCATTACTTTAAGTACTTTGAAGGGAACTCTAAGCGTGATTGATACCTCCGGAGAGTTTACATACACTCCTGATGCAAACTTCTTTGGTGCAGATAGTTTTCTGTTTTCAGTAACAGATAATGGTACCACTGATGGCGTAGCTGATTTTCGATCGGACACTGCCATGATACATCTTTTTGTGGAGCCGATGAATGATGCTCCTGTGTTATCTGCTTTTGCAGATACATCGATGCATGAAGACTCAACACTGGTTCTTTCCATATTTGCTAATGACATCGATAATGCTGAGCTAAGTGTCTATGCATATAGCTCCCAGGACAGAGTATCTGCTTTTGTAGAAGATACGCTTCTTTATATCAATCCAGATGCTGATTGGAATGGAACAGTAGAGATCGTTGTTGTTGCTAATGATAATATGAGCAGAGCATCGGATGCAAAGGAGTTTACTGTAGAGGTTGTTCCTGTGAACGACCCACCATTTTTTACGATGAACCATTTTCATGCTATGGGTGATATTACTTCAGGACTAGAGCACTGGCTCTATGCAGATGATATAGACTCTGATATCTTTTTCACTCTAGAAGGAGCACCTTCGTGGATATCATTAGATGGATCTAAGATCGTAGGTCAGCCAGAGCAAGATGGGGAGTATGTATTTACCTTGAGTGTCTCGGATAGTGAGTATGTTGTAAGTGAGCAGTTTACAGTTTATATCGCAGACCACCGTCCGGAGATATTAAGTTTAAGAGACGTAGCAAATGACCAGGGTAAGCAGATGCAAATCGTATGGAAGCCTGGTCAGTTAGATCCATCATTACTATTTACCCAGTTTTCTGCATGGAGAAAAGTAAATCCAGAACCAGACATTGTATATTTTACCAAAGAGAATAATGCAGACTGGACTTTAGAACAAAATCAAGACCGTATTTCAGAAACGGTCTGGCTAACTAGAGCGAGTAATCAGGGCATCTTTAATATTTTCTCGCAAGATAGTTACGATCCTAATGGACCATCTGGAACAAGTTGGAGATGGGGCGCTACTTTAGATGAAAGCCATTCAGATCTAGCATATACGTCATTAAATGCTGCGATATTGCAATCGGGATATAATGTAAATCAAACACTAGTCCAGCAACTTGCCGGTAATCCGGTATTTTCTCTTTATCTCATAGATAATGATGAATACTATGATGTTACTTTTACAAGCTACTTTGGTAATAATAGCGGAGGTGGTTTTTCTTGGTACCATTCTCCAGTAGAGTTCCAAGCTGATACATCAGATCTCTGGGATTTTATTGCGACAATACCTTGGATTGGTACGGAGGATGAGTACAGTCTTGTCGTTCCAACACTTGGAGACTCTACTACTCATGGCGTTCATCATAGTACGTTTAGAGTAACAGCTCATACTGAAGATGTAGTACTATACCATGTTTCTGAACCTGTAACAGGCTTTTCTGTTGACAATCTACACCCAACAGTACCTCAAGGATTAACTGCGCTTGAGAGCGGTTCTAGCGTTATTTTACAATGGAACACGCAGGTAGATGAGGATTTTAGTTATCATAATATTTACAAAAACGATCTTAACAGTGCTGATCTTGCGATGGTTTTTACCACAACAGACTCTTTTTATGTTGACCAAGAAGGTACTCAAGGTTCATATGAATACTGGATCACTGCGGTAGATAGTGCTGGTAATGAGAGCGATGCTTCCGATATTGCGGCAGCAGTTCTCTCATCATCTGAACAAGTGACTTTACCTACCGTGTTTGCATTGGAACAGAATTATCCAAATCCATTTAACCCTAGCACACAGATACGCTATGCAATCCCTGAGCAGTCGATGGTGACAATTAGCATATATGATATGATGGGAAGGAAAGTAAGAACATTAATCCAGGGTAATATCTCAGCTGGATACCATACAACCGTATGGAATGCAACGAATGATAAGGGATTACCTGTTGGTGCAGGAATGTACATTTATACTATCCGTGCTGGTACGTATCATCAAATGAAAAAAATGGTACTTCTGAAATAATTTAGAGTATTATCAAATGCAGGAAATTTTAACCTATTTTGAAACGGTACCTACATTTGTTAGAACACTATTTTTAGTTTCGGGTGTTTTCTTTTTTTTACTTTTAGAAATGATCGTACCTTTATTTCAATTCGATTATCACAAAGGTAAGCACGCAGCTATTAATATTACGTTTACGTTGATAACCTTGGTTGTTAATTTGTTCGGAGCAACTTTGATTGTAGCAACGGTGAGCTATACTCAATTCCATCAAATTGGTGTGTTGCATATGTTTGAAATGTCAATTTTGCTCTACGTAATTATAGGCTTGGTACTATTAGATTTAATTGGAGCATGGTTGGTCCATTTTCTTGAGCACAAAGTTAGATGGATGTGGCGGTTTCATATTATTCACCACACTGATATTAACGTTGATGTAACAAGTGGGTTAAGGCATCACCCTGGGGAAAATATTTTAAGACTGGCTTTTACCTGTTTTGCTGTCCTAGTCGTAGGTCCTTCATTTGGTTTAGTCATGCTATATCAGACGGCCTCAGCATTTTTTGCGCACCTAACTCATGCAAATATTCAGATGCCTAAGAAAATAGATGAATTATTATCCTATGTCTTTGTGACACCATACTTTCATAAAATACATCACCACTATGTCCAACCAAATACAGATTCGAACTATGGAAATATTTTCTCATTCTGGGACCATCTTTTTAGAACAACCTCGAAAGAGAAAGACATGACATCCTTGGTTTACGGTCTTGACACTCACTTTAATGAAGAGGACTATTCGAGTATAAAAAGCTTACTGCTTATTCCATTTCAGACTTTTCGAGAGCCATTTAATAAGAGATAGTTCATTGTTGCCTATTTGATTTGCAAACATAAATTTGAAGAGGACTTTCTTCTTGAAGAGGTACCATATTCCAGTCTCCAAACTTTTCCAAAACTTTAAAATTTGCCTGGTCAAATAAGATATCCATTTTATGCGGATAATACATTCGCTGTTCAAAGGAATAGGTTTCTTTAGATAGTACACCATCAATTTCTAAATACCAGGTTAAGCTATTTATTTGTGTGTCATCATCATAGCTGTTTTTTTCCATCATTCTGCATTGTTTACCTTTGTAATTGAAAAATGACCGAGCTTCGTGAAGATATTCATCTTGATATAAAAACAACGGGTCTGGTTGAAATATAGATAATAAAAATAAACCAGAACTTGATAAGTGTTTATTTATGGATTTAAGGCAACTTAAAGCATCAGTATCATTGAGATTATGGAGAAAAGAATTGAAACCAATGAATGCAAATTCATATTGTTTTTCAAGATCAAAATTACGCATGTCTTGAAGTATGAACTCTCCACCTTGGGCGAAATTATTGACAGCACTTTTTACAAATGCGTCACTATTGTCGATACCGGTGTAGGGTAGGCCTAAATCAATAATATACTTTGCTAACCTACCCGTACCAGAGGCTATCTCTAGAACAGGTCCATCACATTGTTTAGCATAATGAGTAATGACATTTTTATCTGTCTTAATATCTTCATGTAGCGCATCATATAATTCTGGGTTTGAATAAATATCTTCCATTTTTATAATAATTCTGGAATAGATTTGTATAATTCTAGAGACTCAGGATTGCTTAACGCATCCTGGTTTACTACGTTTTTACGCTCGATAATTTTTTTAACTGCAAGTTCTACTTTCTTTCCACTTATTGTGTAAGGTATATCTTTTATTTGAAGAATAATAGCAGGCACATGCCTTGGTGAAAGGGAAGATTTGATGTTTTTTTTGATAATATCTGTAAGTGTGTTTAAAAGTTTATAACCTTCTTTCAGTTTTAAAAATAATATTACTCGTTGATCATTTTTCCATTCTTGACCTACAACAAGGCTGTCCTCGACCTCTATAAACTTTTCAACTATTCTATAAATTTCAGCTGTTCCAATTCTTACTCCGCCTGGATTAAGCGTTGCATCGCTTCGTCCATATATTACTACACCACCGTGCTCATTGATTTCGATAAAATCTCCATGAGCCCAAACGTTTTTAAACTTATTAAAGTATGCATTATAATATTTTTCTCCTTTTTCATCATTCCAAAAAGATATTGGCATGGATGGGAAAGGGGATTTGCAAACAAGTTCACCTTTTACATTTTCAACAGAGTTCCCGTTATCATCGAAAGCATCAACGTCCATTCCCAATCCTCGACATTGTAATTCTCCACGATACACAGGAATTGAAGGACTATTTAAAGCGAAGCAAGAAATAATATCAGTCCCACCAGATATAGAACCAAGTCGAATATCTTTTTTTACTTTTTCGTACACATAATCAAAACTTTCAGGAACGAGCGGAGACCCAGTAGATAGTATTTGCTTTAAAGAATCCAACTTTGCAAAACTATTTGGGGAAAGGTCGTGTGATTTGCATGCATCAATAAATTTCGCGCTAGTGCCAAAAATTGTTATATCTAGCTCATCAATGAAATTCCACATCGCTGTTTTATCAGGAAAAAAAGGTGAACCGTCATAAAGAACAATTGTTGAACCGGTAGATAAAAAGCTTACTTGCCAATTCCACATCATCCATCCACACGTTGTATAGTAAAATACAATGTCATCCTTGGATGCATTGCAATGCAGGAGTAACTCCTTCTTATGTTGTAATAATGTTCCACCTGCACCGTGTACGATTGACTTAGGTAAACCCGTAGTTCCTGAGGTATATAAAATGAAGGCTGGGTGATTAAAAGGAAACTTTTCAAATTGTATCTCATCACAATTGTTATCAAATAAATCTAATAAGTTTAAAACATCTTCATTTTTATTCAGTTCTTCTTCAACAGGTTTAGAGATAATTATTTTTTCTAAAGAAGATAGATTTTGGATAATTGAATTTAATTTTTTTCGAAAATCAAATAATTTTCCATTATAATAATATGAATGGATAGAAAATATAATTTTTGGTTCTATTTGCTTAAACCTGTCTGTCACTGAGTTGATTCCAAAATCTGGAGAGCATGAGCTCCAGATTGCTCCAATGGAAGTGGTAGCCAGCATTGCAATAACTGCCTCGTGCGAATTTGGAAGAATAGCAGCAATCCTATCGCCTGGTTTAATTCCAAGTCTTTTTAATGAATTAGCTAACTTGGCAACCTTAAGATAAAGTTCATTGTAAGTGATTTTGATTATATCAGATTTTTCACTTTTTGATATGATTGCTAGATGATCACTTCTTTCGTTTAATAAATTTTCTGCAAAATTAAGTGAAGTATTAGGAAACCAATTAGCAGTAGGTTTCATTGTTAAATCTTCCAATACCGTTGTTGTGTCACCACTATATTGGATATCTGAATAGGTAATGACATTATTCCAAAAATCAGGAATGTTTTTTACAGACCACTCATAAAGTTCTTGATAACTGTCCAAGCTAAGAGCGTATTTACTGTTAATTAGGTTCTTAAACTCTTCAAGGTTATTTTTACTATCCAGATTCGGGTTCCAAAGAATTTTGTTCATTTTTTTAAATTATTTTTAAAGGTAGAGTCCTAATTATTATATAGAATATAAATTTAATGTTTTTAGATTAATATATGATAAGTGATAATTATAACAGACGTATAGCATTATTTGTATCATTATTCTTGCTTTCCTTTTCTTTTTCTCAAGAAAAGGAAATAATAGTTGACCTTAAAAATGGCAATATAATTACGGGTTCACTAATTGCAAAAACAGATACTACTTATAAGCTAAATACTGAATTTGGTGAACTGGTTATTCCTATTAACGATATTGATTCTATTAACAATAAGAAAATAACTAAATCGATTGAAAATAATCAAAATAGCGGTATAGTATATCAAGATAATGTTGTAAAAAAACCTTTAAACCAAGAAGCCAGATGGAGAACAATCTACGGTGCGATGGGTATTGGTAATACCCTTTATGGAGAAGGAATACCTTACCTTTTTAATTGGGATCAGACAGCAGATCAGTACGTAGGTTTTAAATTATTGGCTTTTGCTACATCTTATTCTTTAAGCTCAAGTTATACAAGGACAATGGATTTACCTCTGGGGCGTTCATATTTACAGTTTGCTGGTGCAAACTTGGGTTTTTATTCAATTATACCAATCATCAGTATGGTCGGGCTAGAAAATTGGGGCGAGTTTGACCCTGAAGGAAAAATAGCACTTGGCTATACCATGTTTTCTGTTCCTTATGGAGCAATCTTAGCAGATAAAACATATACAAAGTGGAAACTCTCTAATGGTCAGTCGTTTTTAATATCTTTGGGTATCAACCTGGGAGCATTAAATACCATAGGCGTAATTCAGCAAACTGATTGGGTTGATTGGTCTCAAAAAAACCCTGAGAACTTTGCTCGATGGACAACGTCTTTAGTTTATGCTGGGGCCTTGGCTGGCGGTAAGCTGGCAAAAAATATAGCTCTTAATAATTCATCAATTACAGAGGGTGATGTAGCATTTTTAAATTTATCGATGGGTTTAGGCTATATGAACAGTTTGCTTTTGGGTTATGCCATGGATATCAATCATTACAAAGACCAAACAATGCTTACAATGGTTGGAATAAATGGTTTTTTATATTTAGCTGATAGATTAAATAAAAGGTACGGAAGCCTTACGCAAGGGCAAGAGAAAATTGTTGGGCTGGGTGCAGGGTCTGCATATCTTGCTTGGGTTGGCACGGCATTGATTACCGGAATAGATTATGGTGAACGGTCATCTAGGTTCTTGGATGTAGCCAGTATCACTGCAGGCTGGTACTTCTCTAGAAAAAATATAAGTTCTGATGTATCAAGTGAAAGTAGTTTTATTAAAAACGGTATGGCACTTACAATTAACCCAACGCTACTACCTCAAAATAAAACTTTAGCCCCTGGTGTCTCTATTAATTTTACTTTCTGAGTACTTAGTCAAAGATTTTATCTTTGATGCCTTTATTTATAATATAATCTTCGTATATAATCGATATTTTTCCTTCAACCATATCATTAGATTTCTCAAGTGGGTTCTGGCCAACAATACTTGTAATGTCTTTTTTAAGCCAACCAGATAGTTTTGCATCTTTTATAAAATACTGAACAGTAGAAGCAGAGGGCATTGTGAACTTTTTATCTATAATTTTGTATTCATTTGTTATTTCAACAAGTTTAAGAGTATCTAACTCTGTTATGATATTGTCTATGACCCATTTATTTGTATCTATCTTAACGGTTACGCTTGGTTTAAAACCTAATTTAGCATAATCATTTGGCATCTTTAGTTTTAAGCTATCTACAATCACATCACCTTTAATAAATATTTTACCCTCATTATTTCTGCTCCTAAGAAAGCGCATATTTTTCAAGTTATCAAAATTATCTTGAGGAGAAGTAAAAATACCTGTTTTTGGCAGCATTCCAAATCCGCGAGATTTAATTTTGAGTTTATTAGGTTGTTTAAAAAAAACTTTATATTTTTTCTTTGGCATACGAAAACCAGGAACTTTGAGTTGAATTTTCATAGTGACTTGGTAATTATCAGCCATCTCAAATTGATCTTGAGTTTTCTTAATAATTTGATCTACGCTTCTCGTATATGCTCTTGATGAGGATATAAAAACTAGTAATGATAGGTATATAATTAGTCTAATATGTCGCATCTATTAAAATAGTAAAATGATGTTACAATAAACACTGTTGACCATATACCACAAACAATAGCTTCTTGAATGAATAAGTGTTTGGGTAGCGGATCATGAAATGCTGTTAAAAAAAGATCAATATAACCGGTAAATAAGTAGGGGTTTAAAAGCTCAAAAAACTCAATTGGGATAAAAGCAACTGCTGTCCCTACAAAAACGATTGAAATGGTCACAATAATTGGTGTGACGCTATTTTTTGATAAAGTGCTAATCATAAAGCATAAACAGGTCACAGTCAGCATTAAAATATTAGATAACCAAAAACTAAGAAAAAACCTCCAAACCGTATCGTAAGCATCAAGCACCAATAATCCTTCATGAAAAACGACTAGGTCGCCGTTACCAATGATCAGCCTACTTACAAGTAGAGTATACATCACAAAATAGAACATCATTAATGTTGTATAGCCGAGAACAATAATTAATTTGGAAAACAGAACAAGGTTTCTGCTTACAGGTCTCGTAAGATACATTCTAAATGTACCTTTGGAGTATTCGCCAGATACAATCTCTGAGGCAACTATAGTGCTCAAAAAAGGCATATGACTTATTAAGATTGCTATGATAATGTAAGCGGATAGATTCCCATTTACTAAGCTACCAACAAAAATGAATGAATCAGCAAGTTGGCCATATAATTTACTTTCAAGAGATCCACCACCACTTTTTACCGCTAATACAATAAATGGAATGAGAACAGTAATTAAAGCGAAGCTTATGTAAGTCCTTTTTTTATATGAGACCTTTATAAATTCATTAATAAGTAAATTTTTAATCATCAAAATACACTATTAAATTAGATTGTTTGGAAAGAGAGTGAACTGTATCTGTTTTTGATATTTTTTGCCTAATTACTTTTACGGCATCTTCTACTCTAGTTTTTACTATTAAACTATTATCATCAACTAATTTCAAGTCGAAATCTTTATCAGTACTAAGGAGCTTGAAACACCTAGAGGCATTGTCGACAGTTAGTAAATAAGTAGTGTCTGCGTGATAGTCGTCATCTAGTTTTACCGTTGCAATGTGTTTTCCTTTTTTAAGAATGGCCGCATGTGTACAGAGTGTGTCAACTTCGCTTAAAATATGTGTACTTACACAGATAGTTTTTCCGTTTTTGTGAAGGTTGTTAATTATCTTACTCATTTCTCTAATCCCTGATGGATCTAATCCATTATTGGGTTCATCGAGTATAAGCATCTCAGGATCATGAAGCAGGCACTGCGCCAATCCTAATCTTTGTTTCATTCCATAGCTAAAGGTTTTTACCTTATCGTATGCTCTATCAGTTAGATTAACCACATCTAACGCTTCTTTTATTTTATCGTTATTAAGGTTTGTTAACCTTGAAAGAATTTTCAAATTTTCAATAGCAGATAGATATTCATAAAAAGATGGTGCTTCGATGAGAAACCCAAGTTTATTTATGTAACCTTGTGTACTAGAGGAATAATCTTCGCCGCTTATACTTATATTTCCATCCCATGTCTTAATCAGACCTGAAAGTATTCTCATTAAGGTTGATTTTCCGCTGCCATTAGGACCAAGCAAACCAAAAATAGAATTGGGCGGAACATCAATGGATATACTATCGAGCGCAACTATATTTTCAAATTTTTTAGTTACATGTTGAAAACATAAAGCCGGAGCAATCATTTTAAATCCATGATTTCAAAAACGCCAAACCCTTTTAATGGTTCTTCATCTTTTATTTTCAGCGTCATGTCACTATCAAAACGAGTGTAAAATGGGTCGATTTTTGCGGCATTCATCGCTAAGCGCAGAGGCAAGGGCATTCCCATTCTTTTAAAAAGGGCAGAGTTATCAAGAACACTTTTTCCTTTTATGTTAACTTTATAACCATTTTCTGTTATCATATCGAGCGCATTAAACAAGGGTTCGTTTTTTTTATTGTAAAGACCTTCTATCCGAGCGGATTTTTTTGAATACAAACCGGATTCACCAAAACGATTAATATGAACACTATCACTATCAGCTACGTATAGAATCGGAACATCATATCCGCCGCGCTTATCTGTCATGTATAACACAGCTGCCACAACGGTTTTGTCTTCTATTTCACCTCTAAACCATACCCAGTTATCAAAAAGGTGTTGTAACGGCGTATTGCCCCAGTTATGATCGTGATATCCACTGCCAGTTATTGAAGTTTTTTGGCCATTTACAATTAAATCACCATCGATAGAACCATTTGGCACAGCAGCAAGCCATGCAAAGTAATCATCACCTGCTTTAATTATTCCATCTTGCGGCCTATATGGTTTTAGTTTTGATGACAGTTTTAAATCAAAACCGATTCCATCAAAATCATCCGGATTTATCTTGATACTGTACGATTCTAAATTGCCTTTAAAATGGTTTTCACCAAAAACGACGTCACAACTATCAGGTGAAAATTTCACGTTTTTTTTCTTAAAATATTTCATTTTGAAAAAGTCATTTCCTTGAGGATCTCGATAGTTAAACCCGATGAAATACTGATCTGCAATAAAATGAACTTTCCAAAAATAAGCAACTAGTATTGACCCGTCTTCTAGTTTTCCGTCAAAATACCACCACTCAAATTCATTTCGTTGTCCGGTCGTACGCATACCATCTTCCCAAACACTAACGATTGGACCAAGCTCATTTGGCTGGCTCGTAGAAAATTTTGCAGGATTATTTGGACCAAAATACAACCTTGAGCACGAAGTTGTAATTAGAATTATTAAAAGAAGTGATGCTAGGCTTGTATACTTTTTATTTAGGTAGTTCATGAAGCTAACCACTGGTAGTCGATTGGGTTTTTTTCTAAATTGCAAAACAACCTCTTGTGACCCAAATGATGGAGCCTTAGAATTTCAATAGAGGAAATTTTGATATCTATCCTGGTAAAATTTTCCAAACCCAAAAATTTATTTGTATTCTGATCTTTATTGATAACTTCATTAATTATTTTACCATTTGGTATTTTTTCACTGGGCGCAATTTCACCTAAGTAACACTCCTTACTGTTTTTATTCATACCCATCCACTTTGATTCTAATAGCTCGTTGTCTTCGCAATGACTAGCTTGACCTGTAATTCTCAATTGTGTCCTTTTATTTACGCTGTAAAATAGAATTGATACATCTGGATTGTTTTTTAACTGATCATATTTTGGGCTTCTCGTATCGGTATGAAAGCATAATAAATAATTTTCTTGGTCTGCATGCCTCAACACTACCGTTCTTGACTCTGGCTTATTGTTTGTAGATGTGGATAGAGTCATGAGATGATAATCATGGCTCGCATCTTTTACAGCGATCTGAAGTTCTTTCCATTCATCTGAAAAGATTTTTTTAGGATTATTTTCATGAAATGACACGATAAAAACTAATTATGATATGCCATTTATAATAAATACTATTTTAAGTTTTAATCTGGTTTTTAATAAAATATTAATAAAATAAATTTTTCTGGTTCAAAATAATTCAAATTTATAAATGTCTATAAATAAATATTTCCTGTTCATTTTTATATTAGTATCTAATCTCGGTAATGCTCAGACGAGTTCAAAAGCAATAAAAGTTGTTAAACATAAATCAAGTTGGAAAGCGATTAGATCCGGAGTTGAAATACCAAAATCTCATTTCTTTAGAATACTTAATGATCAAGAAAAAATGGAGGAATCATTAATGTATGAAAAAAATTTTATGAATAGACGTTTTAAATTGAGTTGTTATATGTGTGGAAATTCTAGCCTGGGTATTATGAGCCTAGCTGCAGATAATAAAAGAATGGTAGAATATTCTCTATACGGGTATCTTGTCTCAAATTTTCTTAAACGGATAATAAAACAAAAAGAAGTTAAGCTCTCCTTTCAAGAAGCATATGATCTGGCGAAGGAATATAATGATACGCTAATTGGTAAAGGAAAAATAGCTATTTAAATAAATTATAAAATTCGAGGTCTTATTGTTTCATTATTTTTAAATTTTAATAACTATGGCAATAAGATATAATATACTTATTTATTTATTCTGCATCATTGCTATTAGTGATACCTCAAATGCTGATATTATAATAAAAAAAAATACCACTTGGACTCGTAATAGAATGCTGAGCGAAAATGTCATTGTTCAACCAAATTCAGTCTTAACAATTAATGCTGGTGTTAGTATTTATGTGCAAAATAAAATTCTTGATAATAAAGATACTAATCGCGTTCAAATTTTAGTTTTAGGTGCTCTTAATATTCTAGGCACGGCTGACGATCTCGTTTACATTGGTCCGCGTGGCTCTTCAATTAAAAAAAAATATTGGGCTGGAATAAAATTCGAATCATCTCATTCAAAAAGTAATTTAGACTTTTTGAAAATATCTAACGCTGAAAAAGGTTTAGATATTAAATCCCCTATTAAAGTTTCCAACACTGAAATACAATTTTGTAGTGATAACGGTATTTATGTTGAAAGTAATAATAACGACCTAGTGGAAATTGAAAATGTAAGTATTCGTCATTGTGATAATGTTTCTCTATTAATTGAAAAAGGTACTGTAAGTCTTGATTGGGTAGACATAAGCAGAGGGGGCGGTATTGGCCTAGTAAATAATACCTATGGAATGGTAACAATTAATAATATGAAAGTAAATCAGAATTTAGATAATGGCATTGTTAACTATGGACATTTGACAGCATCAAACATACTTATCAGTCAAAATAGACATGGAGTCGTCTTGTCGCCAGGTATAAGTATTATTACCTACGCTGACATTATCAATAATCGTTCAAATGGGATTTTGGTTGGTGGTGGTAGTAAAGTAAATATGGAGTATTGCACGATACAAACAAATGGCGGTTATGGTCTTGAGTTAACGGATTGGAGCGAGAATGGACATCTTAACTCTTGGACAAAAACTTCGCGTCCTGTAATAGAGATATCCAATAGTAATTTTATTGACAATTATAAAACGACAGTTCTTGATAATTTTAAGTATGATAATATATGGTCAAACTGGTCAGGTATCGAGTATAGCGGAAGTGGATGGGTAAATAATTTTGAACGAAAAATTAAAAGAGAAGTGCCTTTTGGTAGAATTGGTTGGATAGGTTTTGATTATAACTCAAATGATGGTGGGAATGAATTTAGTTGGCAGCCTTGTACTGGTAAAAGCGTTTGGTCTCCAGTATTTGAAGTGCAAAACTCTAGAGATCAGACTTTAACTTATTTAAATGCTCCTTTTCAATGTGGCTGGAATTCTCTAGCAGGTAAGAATTCGAATAGTTGGGTGAAATATGGAAAACATACTGGGCTAATAGATAGTACAGAGCAATATGTAGATTGGTCTGTAAAAAAAATGAACCTTGTTTCTTCAAATGACTATTATTTAAAACATTACTTTAAATCTACCTATTTGCCATCAGATGATAGCGTGTTGGTTGTAAAACCTGCTGTAGAAAATTTTCAGCTTCGTTTTTATCATGGTGGCGAAGAAATTTCTAGTTATTCAAATAATGATGATGTTTCTTTAAATAATAATTATTGGTCTTCTTCAAAAAATGAAAATGGGTTAATTAACCCGCATGGTAAATCAGATGTAGCAATTAAAAATCAAATTACAAGTTTAATAGAAACTGGCCTTTCGAACTTATCTAAAAGTACTGAACTAAAAATAAATTCACCCACAAAAGGTCTTGCATACCAAGAAGTTAAAAATGTAGAAATAACATGGGATACACATGATTGGGTTCCTTTAGTAAATTTACATGTTAGTGTTGATGGCGGTATCAATTGGAGTCTAATTAAAGAGCATGTACCTAATAAAGGCAAGTATGATTGGTGGAACAACCTTATTGTGGGTGATGAATTTTTAATTAAAGTTGAAGACTCTTTTAATAAAGATAATTTAAATATTGCAGGACCATGCAAAGTAATCGTCAATAAAACACCTTTGATTCAAGTATCTACAAAGATTTTAAACTTTATTACGGAGAAAAACACATTAGATTTTTCGATAATTAATAATGGTGGTGGTTTATTAAGGTGGTCTTTATCAGCTAATGAAAGTTGGTTGTATTTCGATAGAATAAAAGGCTCTACAAAGAAGGCATCTAATTGTACTGTAAAAGTTAAAAGGTCAGGTTTAAAAACAGGGAAATATTATGGAAATATTAATATTCAATCGAACGCAGGATCTAAAGCGATTCCGGTCGAATTAATTGTTGCCAAGCCGTCCTTATATGTTGATACAAAATATTTATCTTTTGACTCTACAAAAGCAGCACAAACTTTTAACATTAGAAACTTTGGTGGAGGGACGTTGACCTGGTCAATTGACCCAGCTGTGAAATGGATAAAAGCAGTTCCAAATGAAGGTATTGTCCAGTCAGCAACATCGGTAAAAATTTTAATAGATCGTTCAAAACTTAAAATAGGTGAAAATGAAGCTAAATTAACCTTAAAAACAAATGTTGGCGAACAAACTATAGATTTAGAAGCAATCCGTCTAAAAAGCTTTATTCAAGATACTATACGGACTGATTTTAGCCCTTGGCACTGGATGTATCAGTATGAAGTCTATTGATAATCTAGTCTTTGAGGCTCTTTATATACATTATTGGCAGTATTAGCAATAGGACGGGGAAGATGTTAAACCACCACAATGCGATTGAAGATAAGCTAACTAGTATTATAATAAGTTTTTGGCTCATACTTGAATATAAAATTTAACAATTATTAAATAAATGAAACTTAACATATCTCAATTTCTAGCGCTACTGATAGCTATTGGTGTTGTTATGCTTTTTATTTTTGGACCTGAAAGAAAATATCTACCGCCGATAAAAGTTGTAAATGAATATGACGAGGTATTGATTAAAAACAAAAAATCTAATAGAATTAAAAAATCAATTATTTCGACATTAGAGTTAATAGCATACAAAGAATGGTCATTGGACTCTTTAATTTTAATCGAAAAAAAATATGAAAGTATGGATTCTGTTTTAATTCAAAGACTTGAAGATATAAAATTTGAGTTTGGTTACAGTGAAATGTTAAAAAAAGTAAACCAAGAGAAAGGTCTGAGATTAGATTCCACTAACATAAAAGAGCCTAACTTAAATATTGAACTAGAAAAGCTAATTATCAAACATGAACTTGATTCTTTAATCTATGCATTAAGTTTTCATAGAAAATCATTAGATACGCTGCGATCATTAAGCCGTTATAAATTTTATTTAAAGCAACCACGGTTTGGTCAATGATTTTATGAATTATGATATAATAAAGCGGCTTATATTAATTGAATCTAGCAGTAAATATAACGACAATGATTTATTTATAAAGCTTGAAGAGTGTCTTGAGAAAATTAATAAAGAAGGCATGACGGTTTTAAATGATTTTTCTTATTTTCATCAATTTATCAATGATGGTATTAAATCTCAATACATTGATTTTCGACTCCATTTTGCGGTTATAATATTTCAAATATTATTTATTTTAGTCACAACATTTTTGGGCTTAATTAATGGAGTTTTTAATTTAGTTATTATCACAGTATTGATTATGGTACAATCTATTTTTGTTTGGGCTTTCTCCGCTTTTGATAGGCAAATATTATTTTTAAATAAAGTTAGAAAATGGACTAACCACTTGTCTAGTGATATAGAATTAATAAATTTTTTATCAGTAGAATCTCTAAATGACTTTTCTGAGTTAGTACCTTTTGATGAAAAACAATATGCAAAACTTTGGCTTAAGGAAATGTCAACGAGTATGAATCATGATTGGGAAGATATTAGTATAGAAATTTTGCCATCTAAAAAAACATCTATCCCTCAAATGAGAGTAATCCTAGGAGGAATTAGAAAGTCAGTTCAGCAAGCTAGGGATTATGGTTTCGCGGAAAAAGAAAATGAAGAAACACCTAACACCCTTTTAATAACCTTGTTCCTGTTTTCAAGAAAAAAAGAAATCAGGTTTTTCGGTTTAGAAAACGAGAAAATGGCTATTGGTAGTAGAGTAAATCAATTAAACAGGCACCTGGAACTATTATTTGGTAAAAGAAAGACACCACCAATTTTTTTCGACAAAAATAGTCAAACTTGGATTTCGAAAATTAATATTATAGATCGTTCTAGTACTGAACGCAATAATATTAGACAATGTCTTGGCGTTTTTAAAAAGATTGTAAATTCATATGTTGGTCATAATGCTATTTAGAATGAAATATAAAAAGATAGCTCTTTATGCTATAATATTACTTTTTTCAAATCCAATTTTTGGACAAAAATACTTTTTTGAGGGAGACCCTCAGTTAGTTTTTGAAGAGGGAAACTTCAAACAAAATTATAATACAGGCCTGTTTTTTTTCAATACTAATCAATGGAAAATAGCGATAAAGTTTTTTAATAGATGCAGCGAGCTTACAAGAAAAAAAACAGTTCATTATAAACCCTTAGTTTGGTCTTACATTTATACTGGTAAATACAATCTTGCCAAAAAAATAATTCCGAAAATAAAAAACAAAAAACATAATCAAATAGTTCGTTTACTTATAAAAGATTTGCAAAAACTGCCAAAAAGGAAAAAAATCAGTAAAGATGAGATTGATAGGTCCTATAAAAACAAAAAAGATTTGATAAAAAAAACTAGAAAGAATATAATTGCTTTTGCAAAGCTAAAAGTAATCGACTTTGGAAGTTGATTAAGTTGTTATTCTTCGATTTCAATCTTTATATCGAGTGTTTCCTCAGCGAGGGAAACAATATCCATTTCAGAAGTCATTACGATACCATCGGCTTCTACGATATCTGCAATCATGGGTCCAATTGAATCTATTTGATCTTTAGATAAGAGTGCTTTAATCCTTTTCAGGGTAGATTGAATGTATGCTAGCCTTTTTTCATTGTTTTGTAACGAAAGAGCCTTGTGTGCTTGAGAGTAGTATTTTTCTGACCTTTCAGAAGAATTTTCTGGGAATAATTTTGAGATAGCATTTATCCAAGACTCTTTTTCTTCAAAACTAGCTTGTTGATCAGCAATTTGTATAGCAGCAAAAAGATGTGTTACCGCTTCAAGAGGTGACATTTCATCAGGCTGATTTATTTCTTCTTTCCTACTGGAGCTAAAAATACCCATGGTCTTAGTTTTTTTCCCATTCATCATTGGTGAACGTTTTCATGCTGAAAGCATGTATTTCATGTTTCATGAGATCTCCAAGTGAGGCATAAACTAATTTATGTCTTTCTATTAAGGATTTATCCGTGAAATCGTTAGAAACGATTATAGCTTCTAGGTGAAAGCCGCCATCATGTTGTTCATGATTTAAATGCCTACCAGTAAAGTCTTTTATTTCAAAATGATTAAGGTTTAAAGAAGATTCTAAAGTCTGTTTAATTTTATCGCCAATATCCATTAGTATATTTTATTTTATTTGTTAAAATTTAGTTAATGAATATATCTAAAATATTTCAATTAACCGAAGAAGATAAAGCGCATTATCTTAGACTGATTGATAAAATCGATTTAAACAAATCTTCCGAAATAATCCAGTCTCTTAACTTAAAACTTGATAATCTTGTCTCTTCAAAAAAGTTAAATACTATTGAAACAGATCTTATTAAAAATGTTTCAGTTCTTTTAAGTATTTATCAAACTTACCCAGATTTAACAGAATCGATAAAGAAAAGAATTATTTTTGCTATTTCTTACTTTTGTGACTCTGATGATGACATACCAGATATCGTACCAGATATAGGCTACCTAGATGATGCTGTAGTAGCTAGGTGGATTATTGATTCGATTAGCGCTGATTTACCAGCGGTGAGTTTAGCGTAGTCTCTTTACTCTTCTTCTGATCTCATTGCTTGGAAATCTTCATCTGAAAACTGCCATTTGCACTTATAACACCACCACGGCTTGCCGTAGTATGAGGGGCTATTTTCTACAAGCTCAAGAGAAATATTACATTTGGGACAATCTTTTTTTGTTCCTGGCTCTGGCCATTTGTAATCATGCCTATATTTTAGGCCATCTTCAAAAGTGTGATGTTTCATATACTTAAAATTACAATGATAAATTAATGCTTAGAATAAAAAATTTAGCTTATTTGAAAAATCAAAAAAACTGCCATTAAAATCAAACTAACCGCCGTTAGTCTCTTTACCATAAATTGAGCATCCAAGGTTTTGGTTTCTCTAACGTAATGATCATAGAATAAGAATACTTCTAATGTATCATTTGGTGAAACATAGACTCTTTTGTAAGCATCAGAGAGATCTTCTTCGATGTATTTTTTTGTCAATTCTGGGGGAAGGTAACTAACTAGGTGAAAACCCGGGAGTACAGGAATTGGGTTTTTGAGAGGATTCTTGCCCACAAAAATCCCATCAATATAAAATGGTACATTCATGCTATCTGTTCTTAAATCAATAAAGCCAAATTTTTCCATGTCGCGACTTTTTTGGCTAAATAGACTAGAGCAGATAATAAAACATATAAAAAGGTAATTTTTAAACTTTAACATTTAGAGTGAAATATTTTCAACATTAACTTTAATCATATAAGTAAATTTAATTTTAATTTATGCACAGAATTTGGACAATACATCGCTTAATTCCTATAACGGTTAGTTTATTGCTATCCTCTTGCGCTTATTTCAATACTTTCTATAATGCAGAAAAATATTTCAATGAAGCTGATCGTATTCGTCTCGAGAAATCAGATAAAGCCGTACCGCTTAGAGCAATGGATAATTATGGGAAAACAATTCAGAAGTGTAAGATTGTTCTGTCAGATTTCCCTGAATCAAAATATGTAAATGACGCCATTCTTTTAATGGCTAAAGCTCAGTTTTACCGATCTGAATATGATAATGCAATCTCAAATCTTAAGATAATCTATAATCAGGGTAACGAAGAACAAATAGCTGAAGCTAAATACTGGTCTGCAGTATGTAAATGGAAAAAAGGAAAAACACAAACAGCAATTGAAGAACTTCAAAATATTATCAAATCCTCTAATAAAAATGAGATCATTGCCCAAAGCCATCTATCATTGGCGGATATTTATCTAATTGAGGATCAAAATAGTAATTTTTTATTCCATTTAGAGGAAGGTGCTAAGGTTATTAAAGACAGAGCAAAAAAAGGGATTGTATACAATCAGCTTGCGGATATTGCTTTTAATAATGAAAAATATGATGTTGCAGAGAGTGCTTACAAAGAAGTAATTAAAAATTCATTAACAAAAGAAAAAATTGAAAATGCACATATACAAATTTTAAAAATATCTAGACTCCTAGGTGATTTTAGATTGGTAGAAAGAAAAATCAAATCCATGTTGGTTGATGATAAATTCAAAAATATTAAAGGTGACCTTGAGTTAGAGCTCGTCAAGTTATACATCAGTCAAGAAGATACAGACAATGCAATTGTTCGCTTAGAGTCTATAATTAATGATTATCCGAGAACGCAGACTTCTGCAGAAGCATATTATATAATTGGTAAGATTTACTTGGCTGAAAAATGGAACCCTACGATAGCTAAAGAGAAGTTCTCTATGGTGAAAAAAGAATATGGAAGGACTGAATTTGGACCATTTTGCGACAGCAAAATTAATGCAATTGAAAAGTATACAGATGCAATAAGTGAGCTAAATAAATACCAAGCTGTACCAGATTCATCTATTATTGATTCATTAGTAGCAGATTCAATTACCCATAAAAAAACTAGCGCCTCAAAATCAATGGAAGAATTACTTTATTTGTTAGGCGATATTGAAGCTTTCAGTTTTGATAGAATTGATTCAGGGATTGTGTATTTTGAAAAAATTATTGAAATGGACTCTTCTTCTCCGTTTGTTCCAAAATCAATTTTTACCTTAGCTATGATTTATGAAAACACTAAAGATTCATTGATGTTTGATAAATACAAGGATTTATTGCAGAGTAATCATGCTAGTTCTGATTACACTTCTTACTTATTTAAACAAGTGGATGAAAATGTTGTTAGGCGACCAATAGAAAAATTATTTTTTAAAGCAGAAAAATTATGGTCCAGTAACCCAGTTTCATCCCTGGATGTCTTTAAAGACGTTATTTCCGCAGACTCATTAAGTGAGCTATCCGCCTCGGCTGCCTATTTTTTAGGTTATCAATATGATTATAAATATGCAGAACTCGACAGCGCATTTAAATATTATAGCTGGCTTGGTAGGCGACACCCTTCCTCAGAGCAAAATAACTTTGCAAAGTATAGGGTGAAAATTATTGAAAATATGATTTCTAGCTCCAAAAGTGATAGTACAGGCATAGTTAATTAGTAGTTGTGATAATAAGAAAATATCTTTTCTCTTTTTTTTATAGGGCTACTCGATTTTTAGCAAGAATAATTACTTCTTTATATCAATTTATATTTAATAAGAAACAAGATCTTGAATCTATAGTTGATTTTGGAGATAGGAATTTAGTGAAAATCGATAAGCTTTTTGGCGGTATAGCTTATCAATTTTTAATACCTGATAATTTAGAGGTTGAACTATTTGACCTGAAATTCAAGTCTCCGATTATAGCTTCGTCATTTAAATCTGATAAAAACTTGATTGGTATATGGCTAAAGCTTGGATTAGGTGGCGCAATACTAAAAACCATTATGAAAGATGAGAGAAAAGGAAATTCGAAACCTCGATTACAGCAAGTTAGACTCGAAAGACAAGCGTGTTTAGTTAATGCTCTAGGTCTTCCTGGCGAAGGCGTTGAAAAATTTTCTAAGGCAATTATTGACAATCCTTTGTGGAACCATAAAAAGCCGATTGGTTTGTCAATTGGTGGTGAGAACCTTGATGATTATATAAAAACATTTAATGTGTTGGATACGATGTCAAATAAATTAAAATCTAGTAAATATTTTTTTGAATTAAACATTAGTTGCCCAAATACAGATACTGGCAGCACTATTGGTGAGAATATTGACGAATTAGAAACTTTGATCAATCATATTAGAGCGAAAAATGATTCTGTGGTTTCGGTAAAAATATCTCCTGATTGGAACAATGATCACCTCAAAAAAATTGGGGAGGTTATTAAGTCGAAAGAAAAAATGATCATAAATGCCGGCAACACGCAATTTAAAACAATCGAATATTTAGGCTTTAAAAATGGTAGTCTTCCTCGCGGTGGCGGGGGATTAAGCGGTGTTGCAATTTTCCCGAGAACTTTGGAGCTGGTCAATTTATTCAACGATATGAATTTAAAGATTATGGCAACAGGCGGTATATCGACAATACATCATTTGAATGCAGTGAAAGATGCTGGTGCATCATTATATGGTTTAGCTACAGCCTTAATTATGGATCCTTATTGCATACCAAAAATTAATTATGCGCTTAGTCGAGTGAAATAAATATGTTAACAATTTCATTATTTGAACCCCAGATACCACCAAATACCGGCAACATTGCCCGCTTGTGTGGTGCAAACAATGTAAAATTAGATTTAGTCGGAAAACTTGGGTTTGATATGAGTGATAAATATTTAAAAAGAGCGGGGTTAGACTATTGGAATTACATAAATTGGGAATGTTTTCCAGATTTAAATCAGTACTGTGAAAATACTTTTAAAAATAATTTTCATTTATTGACGACAAAATCAAAAAATATTTATACAAAAAGAAAATATAAATCTAATGACATTATTATTTTTGGTAGTGAGACAGCTGGTATTTCAGAAAAAATTCTAAACAAGTATCCTGAGAATGCTTGTACGATACCAATGATAAATAAAAATATACGGAGTTTAAATTTGGCAACGAGTGTAGGTATAGTATTATACGAAGCATTGAGGCAAATAAATGATTCATAGAAAAATCATTTATGTTCTGGTTTTTTTAGTCTTCGCTGCCTGCTCAAGCGCACCAAGATATGGAAGAACGGCGACTTCTAAGGTTAAAAAAAAATATCGGACACCAATCAAAAAAAACATCTCTAAAAGCAAGGCAATTTTTATTGATCCCAAAACAGTAAATACTAATGTCAAACATAAAAAAAAGATGGTCGGTATCAGTTCATTTTACGCAGAGGATTTTCATGGAAAGCTTACTGCAAATGGGGAGATTTATGATATGTACGGCTTAACTGCTGCTCATAAGACAATCCCCTTAAATACTGTTGCAAGGGTCACCAATTTGGCAAATGGTAAATCTTTAATTTTAAGAATTAATGATAGAGGCCCCTACATTCAAGGAAGAATGCTAGACTGTTCTTACGGCGCTGCTAAAAAATTAGATTTTATTAAGCAAGGAAAAACAAAAGTACAAATTGATGTTATTGAATGGGGCGACGGTGTTTATATGCATCACAGGGATCGCCCAAAATGACAAAGATCCTTTTAATTGCTAATCCTAAAAGCGGAACTATTAATTTTAATAACGCTATAAAATCAGTTAATATGTATTTTAAGAAATACAGCTTAAAAAGTACTTTAATAAAAACTGAGTATAATGGTCATGCCGAAGATATAGTAAAAAATGAAAATTTAACTACTTTTGATTCTGTTTGTGCTGTGGGGGGAGACGGTACATTGTTTGAGGTTTTGAATGGGATGTTATCAAAATCAGCAGATGATAGAATTCCTATATCAGTAATACCAAATGGTACGGGTAATTCTTTTATGAAGACTGTTGGAGCTACTAAACAAGAGTCTGCTGTAAAAATAATAGCAGAGAATAGTTCTAGAAAAATTGACGTCATGAAAGCAAGCTGTGGTCAAAAAGATTTCTTTTCACTTAACCTCATTGGCTGGGGGATGGCAACTGACATTTCTGTGTTTGCCGAAAAACTACGTATGTTCGGTGGTCAGCGTTATAATATTGCTTCATTTTTTGAAATTATTAAAAATAAGCGTAGAATTGCAAAAATAACTATTGATGGAGTTGAAAGGGAAGGTGATTTCGCTTTTATTATTGCTTGTAATACTAAATATGTTGGCAAAGATATGAAAATGGCGCCTAATGCAATAATTGATGATGGTTTAATAGATTTAATCATTGTTAAAAAAGCATCTAGCCTCACTTTATTTTCAGTATTTCCCAAATTATTTGATGGCTCGCATGTAGATCATGATGCATGTGAATATGTTCAATGTAAATCGTTTTCTATTGATCCAGATGATAAAGGAAAATTAAATATTGACGGGGAGATTATTGGGACGTCGCCTGTATCTGTAACTTTAATCAAAGGAGGCGTAGAACTTATAATCTAATTTTAATCTAATGATTATAGTAAATTAGGATATGAAAGAACTTAAAGGTAGAAAGCTGATTTTAATCCTGGGGGTCCCCTTAGGTATAGGTTGTTTTTATGTTGGGAACCCAATTTTTGCCATTGTTACTACGTTGATTATGTTGCTAGGTCTTGATGAGTTTTTCAAAATGTGTGAAATAAAAGGTAGTTATCCAAATCGTATATTTGGATTTATTATAACTGTTTTTATTGGACTAGCTTACTCTGGCGTTTATGCTCATCATCAAATTACAGTGCTCGGTCTAGCTTGCATGACTGTAATTAGTCTTTTTATCATTGAAATAATAAATAATAAAAAGGAGCCTTTGCAAAATATTGCAAATACCGTTTTGGGTATCATTTTTGTTCCAACCTTGCTTGGAACACTGATCCACTTAAGGCAATTAGATCATATTTTTGATTCCAATGTTACGCTTTTATTGTTTTTGTCTGTCTGGCTATGTGATACAGCCGCTTTCTTTTTTGGAACAAAATTTGGTGAGAAAAAAATTCTTCCCAAAATAAGTCCTAAAAAAAGTTGGGTAGGGTCGATTTCTGGTTTTATTTTTTCTATATTAACGTTTTTCATTGCATATAAGCTTGATTTTTTAGGACCTACATACTCTTTAATTGATTGTATTGTATTTGGTTTTATTTCTGGTGTTTTTGGCCAGCTTGGAGATTTTGGAGAGTCGCTTCTTAAGCGCGATGTTGGAGTCAAAGATTCTGGAGATATCTTAAGAGGGCATGGAGGAATATTGGACCGCTTTGATTCCTTACTTTTTTCATCGCCTTTGATTTATATTTACCTCTTGGTTTTTAATCAATAAACATTAATTAATTTTTATACTTAGAAAATTTTAATTTGAAACTTCGTTCTATACTGGCTACTGATTGCGGTAGTACTACGACAAAAGCAATTTTAATTGAATTTGTTGATGGTGAATATCGCTTAACCTTTAGAGGTGAGGCACCTACAACTGTTGAAGCTCCTTTTGAAGATGTAACTCGAGGCGTTTTAAATGCTACAATGGAAATTGAAGAGCTCTCTGGTCGAAAAATACTTGATGGTGAAAATATTATTACGCCTCAGAAAAAAGATGATGGCGTAGATATATATATATCGACTAGTTCTGCTGGTGGAGGACTTCAAATGATGGTAGCAGGTGTTGTCAAATCGATGACGGGAGAAAGCGCTGAGCGCGCGGCCCTTGGCGCTGGTTCTATCGTTATGGATGTACTTGCAGCCAATGATGGCAGAAAACCGCATGAAAAGATTACTAGAATACGACAATTAAGACCAGATATGATTTTACTTTCTGGTGGTATTGATGGAGGTACAACAAAGCACGTGGTTGAACTTGCTGAAATATTAGCTGCTGCGAATCCGCAACCAAGATTAGGTCAAAATTACAAGCTACCAGTTATTTACGCTGGAAATAAAAAAGCAACTTCTGACATACAAAAGACACTCGGTAAACTTACAGATCTTGATGTTACAGAAAATATTAGACCTGTTTTAGAACAAGAAAACCTCAAACCATCCAGAGATAAAATACATGATTTGTTTATGGAGCATGTAATGCAACAAGCTCCAGGCTACAAAAAATTGATGAGTTGGACAGATGCTCCGATTATGCCGACTCCTGGTGCCGTGGGCGCACTAATTGAAATGGTTGCAAATAAAGAAAATATTTCTGTTGTTGGTGTTGATATTGGAGGTGCGACTACCGATATCTTTTCTGTTTTTCAGAGTCAGTTTAATAGAACTGTTAGCGCAAACCTTGGCATGAGTTACTCGATTTGTAACGTACTTGCGGAGGCCTCTTTACCTAATGTTCTTCGTTGGGTGCCTTTTGATATAGATGAAAAAGAATTAACAAATAGAATCGGTAATAAAATGATTCGCCCGACAACAGTTCCACAGAGTTTAGAAGAGCTTGTAATTGAGCAAGCAATAGCCAGAGAAGCCCTAAGATTATCGTTTATACAGCATAAAGCTTTTGCGGTAAATCTTAAAGGTGTCCAAAAAGAAAGAACTATTTCAGATGCTTTTGAACAATCAGATTCTGGTGAATCTCTTGTAGACATGATGGAGCTAGATCTCATCGTTGGCTCTGGTGGTGTCTTATCTCATGCACCAAGGAGAGAACAATCAGCAAAAATGTTAATTGATAGTTTTTTGCCTGAAGGAGTCACTTCTTTAGCTGTAGATTCAATTTTTATGATGCCTCAACTAGGTGTAATGGCAAATATTGAAAATAAAAAAATCGCTGAACAGGCTAGGGTGGCTGCGCTTGAGGTTTTTGAAAAAGACTGTTTGATTCGCCTTGGTACTTGTATCGCACCAGTTGGTAAACTAAATAATAGTGAAAAAATTCTTAACGTGAATTTAGAATTTAAAAATGGCGATAAGAAAAACATTGATATTGGCTTCGGCGATTTAATAAGAATTAAAGTAGGATACGAAAAAGTCAAGGCTACTCTAACTCCAGGTAAAAGTGTTAACGTAGGTGCTGGATTTGGAGAGCAAATAAATACTGATATATATGGCGGACAAGTTGGTATTATAATTGATGGTCGAGGTAGGCCATTGCAAATAGATCAATCTTCCTCAAAGCGTATTGCAGATCTTAAAAAGTGGTCTGATGCTGTAGATGAATATCCTGAATTAGGCAAATAATATGGCTCATTCGTATACACCAGGATTAAAGGTATTAAAGAATACTAAAATTTTAAAAGAGCGTAGGCTTCCTTTGAAAGGGTCTGTTGATACATCCGTTGGAGATACCGTAGCGCCTGGAGACACTATTGCGAAAACAGATTTACCAGGTAATGTGCAAATGGTTAATATTGCTAATCAGTTGAATGTTGATGCCTCAGATGTTGAAACTGTTATGATTGCAAAAGAAGGCTCTAAAGTAAGTAAAAATGATTTGATTGCACAAACGAATGGCATTTTCGGATATTTTAAATCGAGTGTAAATAGCCCCGTTGATGGTACCATTGAGTCAGTTTCCAATATTACAGGGCAAGTTGTGATTAGAGAAGCTCCGATACCTGTAGAAGTTGATGCTTACATACGAGGTGTTGTTGATGAAGTAATAACTGAAGAAGGTGTGGTTATAAAAAGCTATGGTTCTTTTGTTCAAGGCATCTTTGGTATAGGAGGCGAAAGCCGGGGTGAAATCAAGATGCTTTCAGAAAATAGAACTTCTGAAATTAGTGTTGATATGATAAAGCCTGAACATGAGGGTTTGATAATAGTAGGTGGAAGTTTTATTAGTTTAGAAGCGTATAAAAAAGCTTTAGAATGCAAAGTTGCTGGTGTTGTTGTTGGTGGGTTTAATTACTATGACTTAGAAGAAATTTTAGGATACACGCTTGGTGTGGCAATAACTGGCTCTGAGGAATTAATTACCTCACTAATAGTTACAGAAGGTTATGGTAAAATCCAGATGGGACAGCAAACATTTGATTTATTGAGAGAGAATAGTGGTCGATTAGCCTCAATTAATGGTGCTACTCAGATACGCGCTGGCGTAATAAGGCCCGAGATAATTATCCCTTCCGATGCAAGTAGCCAAAAAGATAGTGATGAGAATTCTAAAAAAATGTCTGGTATGACAGAAGGTAGCTTAGTTAGAGTTATCCGCTCTCCAAATTTTGGTAAAATTGGCTCTGTGAAAGAGCTTCCATCTGAATTGAGGAAAATGGAGTCTGAAACAATGGTTCGAGTTGCTATTATTGATATAGATGGTGAGTTGATAGAAATTCCACGTTCTAATTTAGAAGTTGTAGAGACTGATTAGTTTGACGTCTTTAAATAAAGAGATTGTTGATGGTAAAATTTCCCAGCAAGATATTGATTTTATTCACAGATTAGCTAAAAAAGTTCATAGTTCGGGGTTCGTTACGCCATCAATATTTTTTCTAGAAATGGTACGGCCGCTGTCTTCCCTTGGAAGTCATTTAATGGTTTTTATGGGTCCAATAATTAATGGTTTTGTGCAGGCAGACGGGTATTACAGAGCTGCGGAGTTGTTAAATAAAAAAGATTCGCTATCAATTTTATTAGATGAAATTGAACGTCTTGAGATGTTAGATTCAAAAGATGCAATTAGGGATAATATTTGAAGGATAGAAATTTTTGGTTTGTAATCGCTTCGATTACAGTTGTTTTTCTTGTGTACTGGCTATTAGGTCATCCTTATTTTGTTACGGAAAGGTTTGTAATGCTTTTCTCCATCGTCACTCTTAGCGCTACTCTCTTGTATTATATTAGAGCTGCTGAGCGAGGAGAGGAATTTTATCTAAGGCCAATTCCAGCTCTAAAGGCTGTTGAAGAAGCCGTAGGTCGTTCTACTGAAATGGGTAGGCCGATTCTATACGTTCCCGGAATTCAAGATATGGACCAAGTCGAGACAGTCGCTGGGGTCGTTGTTCTAGGTCATGTTGCAAAGATGACGGCTCGATATGAAACAAGTCTCAATGTTCCCGTTTCTAGATCTATCGTGATGAAAGCTGCTAGAGAATCTTGCAGAGAAGCTTACATGGTTGAGGGTAGGCCGGATATGTTTAATGAAGACATGGTTCACTACTTGACAGATGATCAATTTGCTTACGCCGCTGGTGTTAATGGCATTATGCTTCGCGAAAAGCCTGCAGCTTGTATGTATATGGGTAAGTTTTATGCTGAGTCTCTCATTCTAGCTGAAACTGGAAATTCTATTGGTGCTATTCAAATAGCAGGTACTGCTTCGCAGGCACAAATACCTTTTTTTGTAACTGCTTGTGATTATACTCTTATAGGTGAAGAATTTTTTGCGGCCAGTGCATATTTAAGCCAAAAACCTGAGCTTATCGGCGGTGTTAAGGGTCAAGATATGATTAAGCTAGTTGTTATATCTGTTATTGTTATTTCAGCTATTATAATGACGGTTTATGAATCAACTGGAATTGGTTTTAATATTATAAAGTATTTAACAATAAGGTAGTCGATTATGTTTTGGAAAAGACAGATACCGATATTTATCGTAACGCTCATCGGTTCAATTACCCTTTTTGGTTGGTTTATAGATCAGCCAAATGTCAAAGAATTTGTTGGCGATGATGCAACACAGTGGTTTGATGTTTTAGCTAGCTTTGCTATCATACTTGGAGCTTTAAATTTAATTAAATTACAATTACAGAAGGTTTTGTATCAGAAGCCTGGTTGGCAGTACAGTATCATTGCTGTTTTTGGTTTTATTTTTGCAATTATTGCAGGATTTTTTGTAAAAGGAGTAGATGACTCTGTTGCTCAATGGGGCGCTCATGTCACCTCAGACGGAACTCTTTTTAAATGGATGTTTGATTATGTTTTTTCTCCAATGTCAGCAACAATGTTTTCTTTATTGGCATTTTTTGTTGCTTCAGCCTCTTATCGTGCTTTTAGAATAAGAAATTTTGAAGCGACTCTGCTTCTAGTCTCTGGTATTATTATTATGGTTGGTAGAGTTCCTATCGGAGGTATCATATCTTCCTGGTTTATTATGTATCTGATTATTCTTTGTCTTGGTATCTATGTGAATAGTTTGAAACAGGACATGAAGATCACTTTTGTTTTTGTTGCTGTAGGTATTTCACTTGTTACCATAGGAGGTGTTATAACAGGCTGGCCAATAGATCAACCGGGTATATTCTATCTTCCGTCAATACAAGAATGGATTTATTTTTATCCTAATGTTGCTGGTGCTCGTGCGATAATGATCGGAATTGGTTTGGGTATTTTTGCGACCTCAATTCGCTATATCCTAGGAATAGAAAGATCTTACATAGGTGAGTAAATTGGATAAAATAGAAAATATTTTTTTAAAAATAGGCAGCGTCGATAGAAGGTGGATATTTATTGTTATTGCTGTTGTTGTAATTATTCCTCTGCTTGTGCCAATTGGGCTTCCAATTCGAGCAACCGATACTTCAAAAAGTGTCTATGATGCTATAGAGGCTCTTCCTAAAGGGTCAAATGTCTTGCTCTCTATTGAATATAGTCCCAGCACAAAGCCTGAAAACCATCCTATGACTATTAGCATCATGAGGCATTTATTCAGAAATGATCAAAAGGTTTATGTCACTTGCCTATGGCCTGATGGGCAGTTTATGGCTCAGGATGCTTTGAAACAGGTCGCAGAAGGCGAGTTTAACAAGACATATGGTGAGGATTATGTTTTACTTGGTTACAGACCTGGTGGCGAGGCGGTGGTTAAAGGTATTGTTAGTAATATTCGAAAACTATTTTCTGTTGATGCAAAGCAAACAAAGGTCGACGATATTCCCATGATGGATGGCATAACTAATTTTAAAGATTTCGACTTTTTGTTTAGTGCTTCCGCTGGGTATCCAGGCACAATAGAATGGGTACAGTATGCCGCAGACCCTACTGGGGTACCTATGAGTTCAGGAGTAACATCTATTCAGGTAAATGAGGTTATGCCTTATGTTCAATCAGGGCAAATGGTTGGTGTCCTCGCTGGTATGCCTGGTGCCGCTGAATATGAGTCGTTAATAAATCAAAAAGGTTCAGCCACAAGCGGGATGGATGCGCAGTCAGTAGCTCACTTAGTAATTGTGCTATTTATTGTTCTTGGTAATATTTCTTTTTTTATTGAACGAAAAAGATCAAGAAAGTATTAAGGAATAAAAATGGAATTTTCAACTATATTAGGTGCTTGGGTTGCCGCGTTTTTAACGATTGGTATCTTTTCTTACCTTTATAAAGATAACCCATTCTATAAGGCAGCTGAACATCTTTTTGTTGGGGTTTCCGCTGGATATCTTTTATCTCTAGGATTTTGGACTCAACTTCAACCAAACCTTTTTGGTCGTCTTTTTCCTGCAAAGCATTATGACCCCGATACAATTACGTATACTATCTATAATGTACTTAGCTTTTTCTCTAGTTCAATTTTTCCAGAAGGCGGTATTGATAAAGGGCATGATCAACATTTAACTTATTTAATACCCTTGGCATTAGGTGTGATGATGCTACTTAGTCTTATTCCTCGTTTTAGTTGGATGGCTCGCTGGGGAATCGCATACGTTGTTGGAATGGCTGCGGGGCTGAAAGCGTATGGTTATCTGAATTCAAATGTTCTTGGTCAAATTAAAGGTACGGCTGTTAATCTTCTAGATTTTAGTTTGCCCGTCTTTAGTCTTTCATCTCCCTCAATTTTTAATAATATAATTATTTTCGTTGGTACGATATGTGGACTTCTATATTTTTATTTTTCAAAAGAACACAAGGGTCTTCTTGGAAAAGCTTCAAAAATAGGTATTTATTTCTTAATGATAAGTTTTGGTGCCTCGTTTGGTTTTGCCGTTATGGGCCGTATTTCATTACTTATTGGTAGGTTTACTGATCTCATAAAATACTCTGGTAGTGAATATAATTATGCTACATTTTGGGTTTTATTCATTATCGTTGGCGCTCTTGGTTATGCGGCTTACAAAGAAGAGGATCGCGGTGTTATAGCGCCTATCGATAATCTTGGTAGTTCGACCGAAGAGGAATAAATCTTTAATTGATTCTTTTTTTATAAATCACAAAAATAGAGAGTTTTTATGGCAGAGGTATTAATAGATGGCTATGGCGACGACTTAAGTGTCGATGGAATTAAGATCGGTGACTTAACGCCACATGAGCATGAAAAAATTGAAAAAGAAAAAGGTGGACAGAATTATTCTCCTTTAGAAAATGTTGTAATCTCTAAAGTAAAAGATTCTTCTACTTTAATCGCTAGAAAGCCACATCCCGATGATATTACCAAATATATAGAAGAAGAGATACTTGATGGTCTATGTTGTTATTCTGCGGTAAATCAAGGCCAGTTAAACCAGACAATTGTGAAAGCAGTAATAAAACACTTAGAAGAGGAAAAGCTTCCTACTGTTCCAAGGTCAATTAGACATAAATATATGAGTGCATTTTTACTTTCTGCAACTGCGATTACCGGTATGGATAGAGTTATTCCAAAAGTTGCCGGAGTAGAATCTTGGGAGCTTTCATTCAAAATTTGTAGAAGATGGGGTTATGAAGTAAAAGGTATTCCAGCAAATGAAGCGATTGTTGTTGGCGCTACTGGAAATTTTCATGGTAGATCTCTAGCGGCTGTTTCATTTTCAGATGATCCTGATTCAAAAGAAAACTTTGGCCCATTTGTTCCCGGTATAGAATTAGTACCGTATAATGACGTTGGTGCATTGCAACGACTCTTTGAAAAAAAAGGCGAGTACATTGCCGCATATATGGTCGAACCTATACAAGGTGAAGCCGGCGTAATTGTGCCTGATGATGATTATTTTATTAAAGTTTCTGAATTATGTAAAAAGCATAATGTTTTATTATCGATGGATGAAGTTCAAACTGGTTTTGGTAGAACTGGTAGAAATTTCGCGCACCAATTATTTGGAGTAGTTCCAGATATAATGGGCTGCGGTAAAGCTGCAGGCGGAGGAATTCTTCCTGTCTCTTTTGTGGCTGGAAGAGATGACGTGCTTGGCTTGTTGACGCCAGGTTCTGAAGGCTCAACATTTGGTGGATATCCACTCGCTTCTGTTGTTGGTACGTATGCTATTAAAGTCATGGTTGATGCTAATTTAGCTGAAAAAGCAGAAGTCAGAGGTGCACAACTCATGAATAATCTTAGAGATATCCAGAGCCACTATCCTGACAAGATAAAAGAGGTTAGAGGTAAAGGTCTACTAACAGCCTTCGAAATGTTTGATGAGAAAAGTTTAGATGGCCACAAAGTTTCTGTCGGATTAATGGACCGGGGTGTTTACGCTAAAGAAACGCACAGAACTACTGTGAGGTTAGCTCCTGCATTAACAATAGAGAGGGAACAAATAGAATTGCTCTCAAACGCAGTAAAAGATGTAGTAGCATCACTATAATTAGGGTAAAATAAAATGAATACAATATTAGAAAAACTTAGTATAAAAGAAGATAATTATGGAGCCTGTTCTGGTCCTGATGGATGGATAAAAAGTAGCAGTTCAAAAAAGATATCTTCAATAAATCCATCTACTGGGGAAATTATAGCTTCTGTTTATGAATCAACTATAGATGATTGTAATACAATTATAAAAAAATCTACGGATGCTTACAAAGAATGGCGAAAAGTTCCTGCGCCACTTCGCGGTCAGCTTGTTAGGGAGATGGCTGGAGCTTTAAGAGATTATAAAGATCCGTTAGGCAGTCTTGTTTCACTTGAAATGGGTAAGATAAAGCAAGAGGGCGATGGTGAAGTTCAAGAAATGATAGATATTGCAGACTTTGCCGTAGGGCAATCAAGAATGCTCTATGGTAAGACAATGCATTCAGAAAGGCCACAACATAGAATGTATGAGCAATGGCACCCAATTGGGCCGGTGGGTGTTATTAGTGCGTTTAACTTTCCAGTAGCGGTTTGGAGTTGGAATGCTTTCTTATCCGCTATTTGTGGAAACACAACAATTTGGAAGCCGTCCGAGGAAACTCCTCTTTGTGCAATTGCGGTCCAAAATATTTGCAATGAAGTTTTAAAAGTTAATGATGTTCCTGATATATTCAGTCTGGTAATTGGAAATGGTTCTACGGTTGGCGAAAATCTTATAAATAATAAATCGGTTCCTTTAGTTTCTTTTACAGGATCAACAAAGGTAGGAAAACATGTGGGCGAAGTAGTCTCATCTAGATTCGGAAAGACAATACTCGAATTGGGAGGCAATAATTGTATTATTGTTGATGATTCAGCTGATATGAGCATGGTTGTACCTGCAATCGTGTTTGGCGCTGTTGGTACAGCAGGTCAAAGGTGCACGAGTACACGGAGGATAATAGTCCATGAAAATATTTATGATGACCTTATTGATAAAGTCGTGTCTGCGTATAAACAGGTAAAAATTGGAGATCCTTTAAATAAAGATACTCTAATGGGACCAGTAGTAAATGAAAAAGCCGTTTCAGATCATTTTACAGCTATTGAAAAAGCAGTGGCAAATGGAGGAAAAGTATTATGTGGAGGGAATCGGTTTTCAGAAAGCGGTTCATTTGTTGAGCCCACAATTATTGAAGCGAAGAATGAATGGAGTATTGTTCAAAAAGAAACTTTTACTCCAATCCTTTATATTATGAAATATGATGGCTTAGAGGATGCGATAAGAATGCATAATGACGTGCCTCAAGGATTATCTTCTTCAATGTTCACATTAAACATTAAAAACGCAGAAACCTTTCTATCTGCCATAGGTAGTGATTGTGGTATCGCAAATATAAATATTGGTACTTCCGGTGCTGAGATTGGTGGCGCTTTTGGAGGCGAAAAGGAAACTGGTGGTGGTCGTGAATCTGGTTCTGATTCTTGGAAGCAGTATATGCGACGACAAACAAATACAATTAATTGGGGTTCTGATCTACCTCTTGCTCAAGGTATTGAGTTTAATTTAGGAGATTAATATGAAATATTCTGATGTTCATAAAGTAATAGGTAATCATATGCTGGCTGATGGAATGTCTCCAGTTATTGATTTAGAAAAAAGCCATGGTAGCTGGCTAGTTGATGGTACCAACGGTGATGAATACTTAGATCTTTTTTCTATGTTTGCATCATTATCTGTCGGTTATAATCATCCTTATGTTTTGGACAATAAAAATAGGCTTCTTGCAAGTGCGATAAATAAACCTACTAATTCGGACATATATTCTATTGCGATGGCGGAATTCGTAGGTACTATGGGTAGAATAGCGCAACCTGATTATCTGCCGCATTCTTTTATGTCTCAGGTGGCGCATTAGCAGTAGAAAACGCATTAAAAGCTGCGTTTGATTGGAAAGTGAGAAAGAATATAGAAAAAGGTCATGGTGAAATTGGTTCTCAGGTACTGCATTTCGAGAAGTGTTTTCATGGTCGCTCTGGCTATACAATGTCTTTAACAGACTCTCCAGATCCGAGAAAAGTAATGTATTTTCCAAAATTTAATTGGCCTCGTGTATCAACGCCTAATATCAATTTTCCTCTAAACGATGAAAATATAGCTGATGTAATTGCGAGAGAAACTATATCTTTAAATCAAATTAAAGATGCTATTTTAAAAAATCCCCATGATATAGCTTGCATCATTATCGAGCCTATTCAGGGCGAAGGTGGTGATAATCATTTTAGGCCTGAATTTTTGATAGAATTAAAGCAGTTATGCTTAGAAAATGATATGCTATTGATTTTTGATGAGGTCCAAACCGGTGCTGGAATTACTGGAGAGATGTGGGCCCACCAACACTTATGCAAAGTAAGTTGTGATTGTGGTTCTAAAACCAGGTGTATGCCAATGGAACCAGATATTATAAGCTTTGGCAAAAAAACCCAGTGCTGTGGTATATTTGCTGGGAATAGATTGAACGAGGTTGAAAACAATGTGTTTCAAGAGTCTAGTCGTATTAATTCCACTTGGGGAGGGAATTTAGTTGATATGGTTAGGTTTACAATATATTTAGAAATTATGGAGCAGGAGAACCTTGTGAATAATGCTAAACAAAATGGTAATTATCTTTTAGATCAATTGAAAAATATTCAAACAGATTATTCGGACTTAGTGTCCAATGCTAGGGGCAAGGGTTTATTTTGCGCTTTTGACCTCCCGGACTCAAACCATCGAGATGCTCTAGCATCTATGTTAATGGAAAACAAAGTTATTGTTCTTGGGTCGGGGCAAAAATCAATACGTTTTAGACCTCATTTAAATATTACTAAAGATGATATAAATATTGGCATGGATGCGATAAAAAAATGTTTAAACAAATTAAAAATTGATTAAAAGCAATATTGGTACTTTGTACCTGGTATCTACTCCAATAGGAAATCTTGAAGACATTACGTTCAGGGCTGTTGATATACTGAAAGGAGTTAATTTAATAGCTGCTGAAGACACCAGAAGGTCAAAAATCCTTTTATCTAGATACAATATAAAAACGAAAATGATAAGTTATTACGAACACAATAAATTCCAGCGATTATTGAAAATAGAGGAGGTTTTAAAAGATAATTACGATGTGGCGGTTATCACAGATGCAGGTACCCCAGCTATATCAGACCCTGCTTATAAGTTAGTTCGAAGAGCAATTGAAATTGGTAGTAAAATAGAGGCTATTCCAGGTGCCTCTGCTGTTTTAGCGTCTTTGGTCAGCTCTGGCTTACCTACCGACAGGTTTATATTTGAAGGTTTCTTGCCGCCAAAAAAAGGTCGCAAAAAGATTATTGAGAATTTAAAAGATGTAGAAGCGACAATTATTTTTTATGAAAACAGCAATAGACTTAAAAGAACAGTTAGGCAGCTATTTGAAATCCTTGGTGATAGACCTGCTGTAATATGCAGAGAGATTACAAAGATTTATGAGGAAATAATCAGAGGAACCTTGTCTAGTCTTTTAGAAATTCTTGAAACAAAAACATATAAAGGTGAGTGCGTTTTGCTTGTGAGTAAGGACGATAAAAATATTTATTTTGACTAAAAATTACTTTATAACGTTCGAAGGTATTGATGGTTCAGGGAAATCTACACAGGCAAAAATACTTGTAGAAAAACTACAGTCATTAAAGTTAGAAACCCTGTTTCTTAGAGAACCTGGGGGTACTTCTATATCTGAAGAGATACGATCAGTATTATTAAATAACAGGGAAGATGAAATGTCATCCAGATCAGAAGCATTATTAATGTGCGCTAGCAGAGCGCAATTAACGAAAGATATTATTGCTCCTGAATTAAAAGCTGGTAAATGGATAGTTGCGGATAGGTATGCAGACTCTACTTTAGCATATCAAGGCGGCGGACGTGGTCTTAATTTGGATTGGCTCATTAAATTAAATCAGTTTGCGACTTATGGAATAGAACCAGATTTGACTTTTTATATTGATATTGAACCTGAGGTTGGATTTCAAAGACGTAAAGGCTTATCCTCTGATAGAATTGAAAGCGCTGGATTAGACTTTCAAAACGATATCAGACAGAAGTATTTAGAAATTGTAGATAACTTTGGTGACAGGTGTGTAATAATTGATGGTAATTTAAGCGTTGATGAAATTTCCAATTATATATGGAACGTTACTAGTGACAGGACTTTAGATGAAGTTATTTAACATAAAAATAAAAACTATTTTTATAATCTTTTTTTCATTTGTTGCGATTGCTGCTACAAAGCAAGATATATACAGAAAAATAAAAGACAGTCAAAGAACAATAAATAGCGTGTACAAATATTTAATTACTCACTATGTTGATGATATTGACCTTGAAAAGTTTACGAAAATGAGTATTGATAATATGTTGTCTGACCTTGACCCTTATACGGTATATCTCGTCGATGATCAAAAAAGCAATCTAGATATGTTAACTAAAGGTAAATATGGTGGTGTTGGTATACAAATTGGAAAAAGAGATGATGTTATTACAGTGATAGCTCCGACAGAAGATTCTCCGGCAAAAAGAGCGGGAATAATGGCTGGCGATATCTTAATTAAAATTGATGGTAATGATACGAAATCGATGTCTATGGATGATGCTGCAAAGTTAATTAGAGGAAAAGAAGGAACGGACGTTATACTCACTATTGAAAGGTTTAATGAAGGGGTTCCTTTAGATTTTATATTGACGAGGGAAGATATACCGGTTAAGGATGTTAGTTATTATGGTATGTTAGATGAAACAATTGGTTATATAAGATTAAATAGGTTTTCTAAGAATTCTGCAATAGAAGTTGAAAAAGCCATTACTAGTTTATCAAACAATAATCTTTCTAGTATCGTTTTAGATTTGAGAGATAACCCTGGTGGCTTGCTTAATTCGGCTGTTTCAATTTTAGATATGTTTATTGAAAAAGATGAGTTGTTGGTTTGGACTGCTGGAAAAGCGAGACAGTCAAATAAAAAATATTTTAGTAAAAGCGATCCCATCGTATCAGATGATATTCAAATAGCTGTTTTAATTAATGGCGGCAGTGCTTCAGCAAGCGAAATTGTCGCTGGTGTGATTCAAGATTTAGATAGAGGTATAGTCGTCGGTCGCCAATCTTTTGGAAAAGGGTTGGTTCAAACTGTATATAATTTAGATAGAAATAAAGCTTTGAAGATCACAACAGCAAAGTACTACATACCTAGTGGTAGACTTATACAACGAGATGGCTATCTCCCTGAGGAGATTTTAGCAGATACTGTAACAGCAGATTCTTTATTTGAGACAGTAGGTGGGCGTTTGGTAAAAGGCGGAAAAGGAATTACTCCTGATTATGTAATCGAAAATGATGAAAGGAAGCCAATTCTTTTTGCTAGTCTTCGTAAAGGTTTATTCTTTTCATACGTTCAAAAAAATAAACATTTATATGACTCTTTTGAGGGTGTTAAAAATGACCCCGTCTTAATATCAAAGATAGAAAATTACATAATGAGTCATGAGGAAGATCTAGATATAAAGCTCGATGGTGAAAATAATTATCTTGACGCAAGAGGAAAGCTTATGCTCCTCGACAGCAATGATATATCAATAACTGGAGCAATTGATTTGTTGGATTCTTATTTTGAAGAAAAAGCAATCACACAATTTGATAGAGAAAAGAACGATATCAATGAATGGATGCTAATGGAATTCGCAAAGCATTTTGATGGTGAACAAGGCAGGATGAGTGTTTCAAAAACTATTGATAATGATATTTCAAAAGCGATGAGTATCTTAGAAGATCCTTTTACTTATAGAGATGTATTTATTCAATGATAAATTTTGTAATTTTATTATTAGAAGGGCGATTAGCTCAGTTGGTTAGAGCGCTACGTTGACATCGTAGAGGCCGGCGGTTCGAATCCGTCATCGCCCACTTTTAAATATGAGAAACATTAAAATAAAACTTCCAGACAATTCTTACAAGAATATGACAATAGGTACTACTCCCCAACAGGTGGCTGATAGTATTGGGCCTGGGCTGGCCCGAGCCGTTGTTGTTGCAAAAATAGATGGCGTTTTGAAAGACTTAAACTTTTCAATAGAGAATGACTGTAGTCTCGAGCTTTTTACTGGTGATTCTGTTGAGGGTCATGACACGCTTTTGCATTCAACAGCACACCTTATGGCTCAGGCTGTGAAAGACCTCTTTCCTGAAGCTCTGGTTACAATTGGTCCAACTATTGAAAATGGCTTTTACTACGATTTCGATGTTGATATTCCTTTTACTGACGAAGTTATTCAAAATATTGAAAATAGAATGAAAGAGTTAGCAAGATCTTCCCAAGAAATATCAAGAATGGAAATTTCTGCATCAGATGCGATCAAAATGTTTGATGATATGGGTGAGTCCTACAAAGTAGAAATTATTAAAGAAATAGACCCCAATGATATTATATCAGCATATACACAGACCAGCTTTACGGACCTTTGTCGTGGACCACATGTTTCAAATACTTCTAAAATTAAATATTTTAAGTTGTTGTCAACATCGGGTGCGTACTGGCGCGGTGATGAAAACAATAAAATGCTTCAAAGAATATATGGTACAGTTTTTTCTACTAAAGATGCATTAAAAACACACTTGCACAATTTAGAAGAAGCAAAAAAACGAGATCACCGTAAGCTTGGCAAAGAACTTAACCTTTTTGCTTTTGACGAAGAGGTTGGTCCTGGTTTACCACTGTGGTTACCAAATGGTACCGTTATGATTGAAGAGCTTGAAAGGCTTGCTAAACAGACAGAGAAAAAAGCTGGATTTGATCAGGTAAGGACGCCTCATTTAACGAAAGGAACTATCTATGAAAGGTCCGGACATCTCGAACACTATAAAGATTCTATGTACCCAGAGATGAGTATTGATGGCGCAGATTATTATGTTAAACCTATGAACTGCCCGCACCACCATAAAATATTTTCTGCAATTCCAAGAAGTTATAGAGATATGCCTGTTCGACTTTCTGAATATGGCACTTGCTATAGGTATGAAAAATCCGGTCAGCTTTTTGGTTTAATGCGAGTTCGTAGTTTACAAATGAATGATGCCCATATTTATTGCAGTGCTGATCAATTCAAAGAAGAATTTATAAATGTTTGTAAAATGTATTTAGAATACTTTGAACTTTTTGATATCAAAAAATATACTATGCGTCTAAGCTTGCACGACAAAAAGCATCTCGGAGATAAGTATGTTGATGAACCTGAACTTTGGTTGGAAACAGAACAATGGGTTAGAGAGGCTCTTGATGAAGGCGGTTTTAACTATGTTGAGGTTCCTGGCGAAGCAGCTTTCTATGGACCTAAAATAGATGTCCAAGTCTGGAGTGCTATTGGAAAAGAATTTACGCTTGCTACTAATCAGGTTGATTTTGTTGTGCCTGAAAGATTTGATTTAAGTTATAAAGATAAAAATGGAAATCAACAGACTCCAATTTGTATTCATAGAGCACCATTAAGTACTCATGAAAGGTTTATTGGCTTTTTAATAGAACACTTTGGTGGAAATTTTCCCTTATGGCTTGCTCCTGTACAGGTTGCTGTTTTGCCTGTTTCTGAAAAAGTTAATGATTATGCAAAAAACATTACAAATAAGCTTATTGATCATGATATTCGCGCTATGTTAGACGATAGATCCGATAAGGTAGGTGCAAAAATTAGAAAAGCAGAGATCAACAGAATAAATGTTATGTTAATAGTTGGACCAAAGGAGCAAGAAAACAACACTGTTTCGGTTCGAAGAAAGTTTTCAGGAGATTTAGGAACTGTCGATCAAGACATATTACTTTCCACCCTAGTAAATGAAATAAAAGATAGGAGTTTGACTCATAGCTAAAAAACAGACGCAACGATTAAATGAAAGAATAACTGCAAAAGAAGTTCGTTTAATAAGCGTAGATGGTGAGCAGTTAGGAATTGTTTCGACGGAAGATGCGCTTGAAAAGGCGCAAGATGATGGTTTGGATCTTATGGAAGTTTCACCAAATGCCGTTCCTCCAGTTTGTAGGATCGTGAATTTTGGAAAACTTAAATACGAAGAAAAGAAAAAAATCCAGATAAACAAAAAGAAACAGCATGTAATTAAGTTAAAAGAAATTAGACTTAGACCCCGTATTGAAGAGCATGATTTAATGACAAAATTGAATATGGGAAAAAGGTTTTTAAATGATGGATGTAAGCTTAAGATTACATTAATTTTTAGGGGTAGAGAATTATCCAGAATCGATCTTGGAAAGGACGTTATGGATAGGGTAATAGAAGAATTATCCACTATTGCGGAAGTAGAAAAGGACATCCCTTTAGAAGGAAGAAGGATGTCGGTTGTTTTGTCAGCCAAACAATAAAGGATTATTATGCCAAAAATGAAAACAAGACGTGGTGCTGCTAAACGTTTTAAATTAACAGCATCAGGTAAACTTAAGAGAAACAAAGCAAACCATAGACACATGCTTGTTCGTCGTTCCAATAAAGCAAAACGCAAGATGAGGCAAAGCGACTTTGTAGCTGCTGGAGATCGTAGGAATGTTCGACGTATGTTATGTGTTTAGTTTAGGAGATTAAAATATGCCACGTGCAAATAGTTCCGTACCTAGACATCGTAGGCATCGGAAGATAATAAAACAGGCCAAGGGCTACTATGGTGCCCGGAGCCGAACATTCAAGTCTGCGAAGGACGCAGTTGTCAAGGCTGGTTTATATGCATATAGAGATAGAAGACAGAGGAAACGTCAGTTTCGTCGTTTATGGATCGTGCGTATTAATGCAGCTTGTAGACTTAATGATATAACATATTCAGCGTTTATCAATGCGTTGAATGTTAAAGGGATTGAACTAAATAGAAAAGTTCTTGCAGATCTTGCTCTTCAAGATCCGCAGTCATTCACCGACTTGGTGAATTCTGTCAAAAACTAGTTTAATGTCTCTAAAAGATAGTATTGAATCGGTTAAAAACGATTTTTTAACCGATTTTGCTACTGTATCTGATTCCTCAGGTACAGATATGTTAAAACAAAAATACCTCAGCCGTAATGGTTTAGTTACAAATTTGTTTAAACAATTAGGTCAAGTTTCTAAAGAAGATAAACCATTGTTCGGTCAATTACTAAACCAGTTAAAAATTGACTTAAATGATAAGCTCAGTACTTTAGATAATAATTCCAATTCTGTTTCTGATGCTGATAAAATAGATATTTTTATGCCGGAGAAGACTTATTCCGCTGGATCAATACATATTTTAGAACAGACCATGCTTGATATAAAGAAAATATTTTCCGAGATCGGATTTAATGTTGCATACGGTCCTGAAATCGATGATGATTATCATAATTTTAGTGCTCTTAATGTACCTGAACACCATCCTGCTCGCGATATGCAAGATACTTTTTTTGTTGACAAAGACATTGTTTTGAGAACACATACTTCAAATGTTCAAATCCATTTAATGGAAGAAGAGGAACCTCCTTTAAGATTTATAGTTCCTGGTCGTGTATACAGAAATGAGGCTATCAGTTATAAAAGTTATTGCCTTTTTCATCAAGTAGAAGGTTTGTTCGTTGATAAAAACGTTAGTTTTTCTCAGCTTAAAGGCTGCCTAGAGTATTTTGCAAAGAAAATGTTTGGTGCAAATCGTAAGATGCGTTGGAGACCTAGCTATTTTCCTTTCACTGAGCCAAGTGCTGAAGTAGATATTTGGGATGAGCAACGTAATCAGTGGATGGAAATTTTAGGTTGCGGAATGGTAGACCCAGAAGTATTTAAAAGCGTCGGTTATGACACTAATGTTTGGAGAGGTTATGCTTTCGGAATGGGTGTTGAGAGAATAGCTATGTTAAAGCATGATATTGACGATATTCGTTTATTTTATAATGGTGATGTTAGGTTTCTAAGGCAGTTCTAATGATAGTTTCAATTGATTGGTTAAAAGATTTTGTTGACATAAAAGAAACGCCTGAAGAATTATCTGAAATACTATCTTCTGTGGGATTAGAGGCAGAGTATACTGACTCTTTTAGTGAAATAAGTAATGTCATTATTGGAAAAGTACTTTCTGTTGAAAAGCATCCTAATGCAGATAGGCTAAATGTTTGCAGCGTAAACGATGGTGAAAAGAATTATCAAGTTGTCTGTGGAGCGCCAAATGTTCAAGCAGGTCAAATAATTGCTTATGCAAAAGTAGGATCTGTACTTCCAGGAGGTTTTAAATTAGAAAAAATCAAATTGAGAGGTGTCGAGTCTAGTGGCATGATCTGCTCTGCTAAAGAATTAAATATTAGTGATGAACATGATGGCATATTAGTACTGCCTGAAACATGTAACATCGGAGGTGAATTTTTTAAAGAATATGGCTATAAATATTTAAATATTGAGCTAGATATAACTCCAAATAGACCTGATGCGTTTTCTCACTATGGTGTAGCTAGAGACATATCTGTTATTTTAGGCAGAAAATTAGTTTCGCACTCTTTTACTTCAAAAATTGAAGAATTTAAACCTAGTTTTAGTTTAAGGATTGATGATCAAAATGACTGCTCTCGCTATGTGGGTGGTCTTTTATCTAATGTTTCTGTCAAACCTAGTCCACAATGGATGCAAGAAAGATTAATAGCCATTGGGCAAAGACCGATAAATAATTTAGTAGATATTTCAAATTATGTATTAATGGAAATGGGGCAACCAACTCATATATTTGATTGGGATAAGATTAAAAGTAATGAAATATTGGTTCGCAGAGCTAAGAAAAAGGAAACTATAAAAACACTTGATCAAAATTCGTTTGAACTTGATGAAACGCATTTAGTTATTTCCGATGGCATGAATCCTATTGCCATAGCAGGAGTAATGGGGGGTCTAGATAGTGCTGTAGATGAAAAAACCACTACAGTTTTTGTTGAAAGCGCTTATTTTGATCCGATAACTGTACGAAAATCTTCCAAATCTTTACGATTAAGTACCGAGGCCTCAAAGAGATTTGAGAGAGGTGCTGATCCTGAGGCTACTACAAATGCTTTTTGGCGAATTGTTGCTTTAATTGAAGAGTATGCGGATGGGGAATTTCAGGGGGAGTATTTAGATTTAATCTCTAATGAGTTTACTAGGCCAGTAATTCGTTTACGTTTATCTGAAGTGACACAAATTATTGGTTTAGAAGTTAAGCCTAAAAAAATTGTAGATATTCTTAAGGGCGTTGGTTGCGAGGTTTCTTTACTAGATGATAGTGAATTAGAGTGTATTCCAGCATCATACCGTCCAGATATTTCGAGAGAAATAGATTTAATTGAAGAGATTGCGCGTATATATGGTTATGATAATATTCCAGCAGACAATTCCTTATACGGAGACATGATCGTTGAAGATAGTGATCCTCAGTCATATTTACAAAAATTTAGAGAGACCATGTCTAGTTTAGGCTTTTTCCAACACTATTCTAATTCTCTTCAAAATAAAATGACTGCGAATATAATTGGGGATAATTCTATTGCTATGCTAAATCCGCTTAATAAAGATATGGCGTACCTAAGAACTTCATTGATTCCTAACCTAATTAAAGCTGCACATTTAAATATAAAAAATTCTATTAAATCAATTAGATTATATGAGTTAGCAAATATTCACACACAGTCTGGTCAAAAACTCAACCAAATGATAGAAGAAATTCGTTTAGCTGGAATTATTTTTGGTATTGAACAAAAGTCTTCGGTTCATTCAGATGAAGTATTATTCGATATCTTCTCCTTAAAAGGAATCTTAGCATCCTTGCTTGGCGAAAAAGTCTATAAAAACTTAGATATAATAGATAGCAAGGACACATTTTACGAATTTGGTTTTACGCTATCTTATAAAAATGAATTAATTGGATCTTTTGGAAAATTATCTAAAAATATATTTAAAACGCTTAAGGTGGATAAGATAGATATGTTCGCATTTGATATTTGCATTGAAAAATTAAATTTTTCAAAAAGCGTGTTAAAATTTGAACCTATAAATGCGCTTCCGAAAATGGCGAGAAGAATAAATTTAGTGATGGACCAATCTGATAGTATAAAACCTGTTTTAAATCTCATCAAAGATAAAGCCGGTGAGGACCTTATTGATTATTACCCCGTCGAAATATTTGAAGATGCTGAAAGTATAGGTGAAAATAAAAAAAGCGTCGTATTCGAAATGGTATTTCAGCACAAAGAAAAAACACTTGAAGACAAAGATGTAAACCCTATTATTGATGAAATTATAGATATTGCTCAAAAGAATTTTAATGCTAAATTAAGAGTATGAATGATTCCAATTTATTAAATGAGCTTGAACAAAAAATTGTTTCGCTTGTTACTGCCTTGAGAGCAGAAAAAGACAAGAATAAAAATAATAGTGGTAATGTCATAGAATCACAGAAACTTTCTAAAATAGAAGAACATGTCAATTATATGATTAAGATTTTAGATAAAGTGGAGAAGTAAATATTATGTCTGAAGATGATAATCAAATTAAGATAACAATATTTGGTCAAGAATATTCTGTAAAAGCTCCAGCTGACCCAACTTATATAAAAAAAATCGCAGAATATGTTGATAGCAAAATGCGTGAAGTACAATCTGGCTTTAGTTCTACTCAGTCTTCAAATAGAATCGCAATTTTATCTGCGATGAATATAACTGATGAATTATTTAACGCTAGGAAAAAATTTGATTCCGAAGATGATGATATTGATGAAAAAATATCTTCACTTATCGAACTAATTGACGATTCTCTATAAAAGATATTAAAAATGCACACCTCTAAAGTACTATCTGGTAAAGATACTGCTGTTGCCGTTTATGCTTCGTTTAAGAATAGACTAGATATTTTATCTAAAAAAGGGATCATTCCTGGTCTCTGTGTCATTTTAGTTGGTGATGATCCCGCATCTCAAATATATGTAAAAACCAAATCAAAAAAGCTTCAATCACTCGGCTTAAGATCAAAAAATATTTATCTCAATAATGATGTATCACAAAATGAGTTGATACAGACTATCAATGGTCTTAATCAAGATTCGAATTATCATGGTATCCTTGTTCAAATGCCTTTACCAAGCCATATTGATTCACAACTAATTATCAATTCAATAGATTCAACTAAAGATGTTGATGGTTTTCATCCAGAGAATGTAGGATGGCTTTCTATTGGGAAGCCCAGATTCATACCTTGTACACCTAAAGGTATAATGAAAATATTTAAGCATTATAATATTGAATTAAGTGGAAAGGACATTGTTGTAATTGGAAGAAGTAATATTGTCGGTAGGCCGATGTCAATTCTCGTTAGTTCAAACGGTGAATGGTCAAATGGTACCTGTACTATTTGTCATTCCAGAACAAAAAATTTAGAACAGTATACAAGAAATGCGGATGTGGTGATTTCTGCTATTGGAAAGCCTAATTATTTAAAGGCTGATATGATAAAGAAAGGTTCTATTATTATTGATGTAGGTATTAATAGGGTGGAAGCCGAAAATGATAAGGGTTATAAAATTATTGGTGATGTTGATTATAATTCTGTAATTGATAAAGTTTCCTTTATAACTCCCGTTCCAGGAGGAGTTGGACCTATGACTATTGCAATGTTAGTTGAAAACACTATCGAAGCTGCTGAACAGTACATACCTTAGTTGTCACTTTTAACTTGATCCTATATTTTTTTGCTAAATTTACTTTATTAGTTTTTAAGTAATTTTGAATATATATGCGCCCGTAGCTCAGTTGGATTAGAGCGTATGATTCCGGTTCATAAGGTCACAGGTTCGAATCCTGTCGGGCGTACATGTTTGGATATTTTTTAGTCGTTTTGTTAAAAGCTGTTTTTAAAAAAATAGTCAAAACATAAAAAATGAGATTTTTAAATATTATATTATAATTTAATCTATGAAGTATTTTATTAATTTTTTTTCTATAATGTTCTTTACAATCATTTTTTGTTCTTCATGTGGAATATTTACAAAAGGTTATAACGAATACAAAACAGCAAAAACATTCCATAATAATGATGACTTTTATCAAGCAGCGCTTTATTCATCAAAATCCTTAAAGCTGAATGCAAAAAATAAAAAAGCCTTAAAATTATTTAAAAAATCATTCAAACTAGCGTCCAATAAGCATAAAACAAATATTATAAACTTTGAAAAAATCAATGATAATTCAAAATGGCCAAAATTATATTACGTATACGATGAACTCAAAAATTTAAATAATGAGCTAATATCTATTAGAAAATTAATTAGTAGTAACGAACTAAATATTAATTCAAAAGACTATAGTGAAGAATTAAATAGGGTAAGTCCTCTTGCGGCTGAATATGCTTATAACGAAGGTTTGTTCTACCGTAGTCAGAAAGACAAAAAAAACCAAAAAATGGCAGCTAAGGCATTTAAATCTGCTCAAAATTTTGTACCTAATTATAAGAATTCAACGGAATTATATAATAAAGCTAGAAAAGCTGCATTAATCACACTTATGGTTATCCCCTTTAATGGTGATAATGATTTGGTTAATTATATCCGAAATAGATTAATGATGATTCAAAGCACTGAATCAAAAGAGTTCTTGCAAATTATTTCACGAGATCACGTAAGCTCGATATTAGACGAGCAAAAATTTCAATTATCGGGAATGGTCGATAGTGATCAAGTTGTAGAAATAGGAGAACTTTCGGCAGCCAATCAAATCCTCAGTGCTTCCTTAGTGGTGACAAATAGACCGCCTGAAACAATTGTCATGGAGAATATAAAACAAGAAAAAAATATTGTTGTTAGGGAAGAGACTTATTTTGATGATGAAGGCGTGAAGCAAACAAAAAAAATAAAAGAAACTGTTTATGCAACAGTTTCAAATTTTAAGAAAAGTGCTGAATCAACCCTGATATTGACTTACCAAATTAGTGACTTAAAAAGTGGACTACTAGTATACACAGATAAGATTAGAGCAAATTCAAAGTTTTATCACTCCTGGGCTACTTATCAAGGCGACAAAAGAGCATTAAGTAGCACTTATAAACGACTTGTTAACACTAAAGAAAAATTTGCGCCATCCAGTAGTGAATTATCTATGCAAGCTTCAGAAAAAATAACAAAAAAATTAATAAAAAAAATATCTGATTATTATTCAAACTAGTAAAAAATAAATAAATAGAAACATTTTTAAAAAAAACAAAAATTAATAGAATGCTTATATCTATTTTTATTGCTTAAAACTGCTATTTTTTTGAAAATAGTATTTTATAAAAAAAGTAGAACATGATTATGTGTAATAAATATTACATTATATTACATCAAAGGAGATAAAAAATGAGAAAACTACTTCTAGTTACATCAATAATATTACTAATCTTTGGTTGTGGTTCAACAAAACCTCACACTAAAAGTGAAGTACCAAAATGGTATTTAAATCCACCAAAAGATAAAAACAAGTTTTATGCTGTCGGTGATGCTATGAGACCACAATTAAGTCTTTCTAAAAAAATTGCTACATCTAGAGCTAGAGATGAATTAGCTAGGCAAATTAAAACACAGGTACAGTCAAAGCTTAATGATTTTCAGAAAGCTTCTGGAATAGGCATGGATGCTGAAGCCAGTGAATTCACAGAATATATTAGTGGAAATGTTGTAAATATGTCTTTAGAATACTCTTTAATTGAACAAACCGATGTAAGGGATGGAAGAGTATTTGTAATGGTCTCCTATGATGCTAAAGCGGCGGCTAAAGCGGCAAAAGAAGCAGCAAAGGCCTCTGTAAATAAAGCAAACGCATATAGGAGCGAATTAGAAGCTAGGGATGCTTTTAGTAGACTGGATGCAGAAATAGATAAACTTGAAGGAAGAACAGGTTCAGCACCAAGAGAATAGTTTATTAATTAAAGACTAAATCATTAAGGCACGTATCTCCAATTTAAATACGTGCCTTTTTTATTTTGTTATAATAATTATGATTAAAAATACATCTTTTTTTATATTTTGTTTATTTCTCGTATCATGTGGTTTAAAACCTGGTTTAAGTGATATAGAAAATAATAAACCCAATTGGATTTTTCGTCAACCCTCTGATGATTCTTTTTGGTATGGCGTTGGCATTTCTAATGTTAATATTGATAACCCACGGCAGGTAGCCAGGCAGAGAGCTTTTTCTGAAATAGCAGAGCAGTTAAAAGTAAATATTAAATCATCACTAACAGATGTTATGCAGGCTACAAATAACGATTTTGAAGAATATTCTAAGTCTATTATAGAGACTAGGGTTGATGCTAGTTTAGAATATGTAGAAAATTTAGATAGTTATCAGGATAAACATAGACAATACGTTTTAGCACGGTTAGATAAAAACAGGTATTATTTAAAAATAAAGAGAAAAAAAGAAGAAGCTATATCTAAGGCAGAACACCTCTTAACTCAATCTTTTGTTGATATGTCTTCAAGTTCTCTTTCAAATATATCTCTGGCGATAGAAACTATAAATCCATTTATTGATTTGTTTCCAATGTTAAGTGATCCATATAGTAATGGCAAAAAGGTAAATGCAATTATTGTAGCAGAAAAAATGATCAGAAAATATAATGAAGATTTAGAATTGCAATTTTCACCGACGTCTATTGATGCTATGGCACTTATAAATGACAATAAAAAAATTGTTATTAACTTGAAGAGTAATAATAGAAATACCAAAGTATCTAATCTTAGAATTAACGTAAGGTTAAATGACAAAAAGAGTGATGAGTTCTTAATAACAGATAAAAATGGAAGAGCTGAGTATCAATTAAAGCAATTAAATATACCATCTGGAAATCATGTTTTTATATTTACTTTAGATTATGAAAACATGATGAGTCAGAAAGCTCAACAAATTGTTCAAGTAATTCCAAAAGAATATTCACTCGATGTAAAACTTAAATCTCCCAAAATTTATTTTGATGGTAACGTAAGTAATCTGGGCGAACAAATTACTAACTCAAGTGTTTTTAGTGCCTTAAAAGAATGTTTGGAGGATAATTATTCCAGCACATTTGTCGATTCAAAAATAGAATCTGATATTATGTTAAAAGTTGTCGTTTCAACAGAACAAAGATCCAAACGTTTAGGAAATAATTATCCTTATTTTGTTTATGCTACAGGCTCAATCAGTGTTATAAATAATAAAACCTCTGAAGAAGTTCTAAACTCAGTTTTCAAGGATTCAAAAGGTGCAGATTTTAACTTAAAAGAAAAAGCAGGGCTTAACGCACTTAAAAAGTTATCGCAAAATATGAATATCGATATTTGTAATTAATGAAAATATTTTTTCTCTCTTTATTAATTCCCTTATTTATTTCTTCTCAAAACCTTGGCAGGATAGCAGTTTCTAAAATCGAAGGGCCTAATCGATTTTATTCTCGTAATTTTTCAAATAAATTAGAAAAAGAATTATCCTCAGCCGGTTTCGAGGTAGTAGAACGAGGAGATGTAAATCAGTTAATGGAAGAATGGAAACTTCAAAGTTCCGGACTCACTGACGGCGACAATGTCGAATTCAGTGGTATATCCAATGCCGATTTTCTTATTGTTGGCACATTTAATGGCATTAATGATTATTACGGTATATTTGCCACTATTCAGATGGTTGATATATTAGATGGCTCTGTGATTAGTACCGCTTCACTAGATGGTCAAATAAGTAAAAAAAATGAATTATATACTATTGGTATAGAATCTTTAGTAGAGCAATTAGTTGATGAAACAAATAGAAAGATGGAAGCATATATAGATAAAAAAAATAAAGAGACACTTCGCCTACAGAAGCATGCCGAAAAACTTGAAAAAGAAGAAGAAGAGAAAATAGTAAAAAAACAAAGAAGTAAATTTTTTTGGCGTTTCATTATTAGTACGATAGAGCTTTTAGTTAATATTTTGGAAATTTTTAATAACAGCGAAGAAGAACAAGAAAGGTTTAACTTTCGATAATCTAAATTCTGTTTAACCATGTATTAAATAAGCACCTGTATAAATACGATAAGTTTTTAAAATGAATGAAAATAATTATAAAGATATTGGTCTTAATAGGATCAAAGAAATTTTAGATGAAGGGTGGAGTCAGATTGAATTTATTGAGATTGTTTTTCGTGAATGGGCAAAACTCAATCAAATTGCTTTAAATAAAGAATACGTTAAACAAATAAAAGTACAAAGAGAAGAAGGTGATTTGGATAAATTTTCATTGTGGCTAGTTGATAATATATATTTGCAGGTGTATTGCAAAAGCAATGATAATAAGACCGTCAAAGGGTTTTGTTCTAAGTATTTTAGTCTTGAAGATGGGTTTAGTGCTAAAAATTAGACTTTCTTGTTCTCTATTTTTTCTGTTTATATCAGCTGATATATCTTGTATTAATTATATGTACATTCAGAAATGACTTTCACAAAAAATGAAAAATTAATACTTCTCTCAGCTAGCTTTTTAGCACTTATGGCTGCTGGAGTTGGCTTTGTCTTTAGAGCTATGGTTCCTGCAGTTTGGGGTGCAGAATTTGGGATATCCGACGGTCAAGTAGGTGTACTATTAGGTGCTGGTTTATGGCCAATTGCAATCATGATGATTCTATTTAGTCTTGTTGTCGATAAAGTAGGTTACAAACGTTCCATTCTTACTGCTTCTTTCTTTCAAATTCTTTCTGTAGTCCTAACATATTTCGTTAATAGCTATGATGGTATGTGGTGGGCATGTTTTTTTGCCGGTGTAGGTCACGGAATTGTGGAAGCTGTAATAAACCCTCTTTGTATATCCGTTTTTAGAGATGAAAAAACGAAAGCTATGAATATTCTTCACGCGTCATGGCCAGCTGGGATTGTTTTTGGGGGAACTATCTTTTTATTATTTTTCATGGGAGATTCTACGGTTCCATTAACATGGTTAAAGTCAAAGCCAGCCTGGTTATTTATGTTGATTCCGACTACAGCCTATGCGATTATGTTTTTAATATGTAAGAAATTTCCTGTTGATGAACGAGTTGAAAATAATATACCAATTTCAGAAATGTTTCGTGAATTTGGTGGCCTCGGTGCAGCTTTGGCTATAACATTCATCGGGTATGAATTTTTCTCACAGTTGAACCTTTTTAACGGTGGGTTTGGTGGCTCTTATACGCGCCTCATTATATCGTTAGGAGTTGGTGTTTCTACCGGATTTTTGTTTGGGTTTATAATAAAATCAAAAGGAAAATTGATGTTTTTCTTTATTTGTTTACTTATGATTCCACTTGCTACTGCTGAAATTGCAACAGATGGCTGGATTCAAAATCTTATGAAACCGACTATGGGTGAATATGCTGGATGGGCACTTGTTTTTTCTGCATTTATTATGATGACGCTTCGCTTTTTTGCTGGAATACCCTTAAAGTATATGGGCCCACTAGGATTGTTGCTCATAAGTTCAATTTTTTCAATTATAGGTCTTTTTGCACTTTCTTATGCTAGTGGAATCGTTATTTTGGTAGCGTTTATTATTTATGCTGTTGGCCAAACATTTTATTGGCCTTCTGTATTGGGATTCGTTGCAGAAAGATTTCCAAAAGGGGGCGCACTTACTTTAAATACAGTATCTGCTATTGGACTTCTTACTGTAGGTATCTTCGGTTTTCCTTTTTTAGGAGCTGTCCAAGATCACTATAATGCCAAAGGGATAATGGAAGTCAATCTTGAATTAGTCCAAAAAATAAAAATTGAAAATAGATTATTTGAAAACAAACCGATAATTGATGATGCTAATCTATTTGGCATTCCATATACATCTATAAAAACAAATGCTTTTTTAAAACAACCAGAACTTACAATTAGAGAAATCTCAAGTATCAATAATATTTTACCTCAAACAGGGCGAAAAACACTTCGAATAGCTGCCTGCCTTCCTATAATCATGGCATTAGGTTTTTCTTTTATGATATTGTGGTTTAAAAAAGAGGGTGGTTATAAACCAATCATTTTATCGAAAGAAAAATAGGCTCAGTGTTAACTATTTATAATAATTTGAATTTTGAAAATCATGTTATCTGCTCATAACGTTTTAAGAACATATATAGTTTCTTTTTATTTAATTATATTTTCTGCAAATCTCTTTAGTCAGAACGATTTTACTTTGGAAGATATAAATCCTAATTCTGATACCTTTGGCGAATTAATTGGGCCGTCATATTTTACAGACAACGTTTTAGTACTTGGCTTTTTTCACGAATACTGAGGCACATGCAGGGCTCGGTTCGAGCTTTTAAATGATTTATACCTAGAGCTTTTATCTGAAAACATACTAGGTGTCAAATTTATTGGTATTGGTAAGGATCAATATTCCAGTTCTCTAGATGGAATGTTAAATGGGCGCATTCTGCCGTGGGTTCAAGATGACAGTTTAGATGATTATCCTGTTTGGTCGGAATATGAAGCTAACCAAAGAGATGTTTTCTTTATTAATAATGAAGGTTTTATTGATACTTCTTTCAGCATTACTCCTTATAGTCCATCAAGCATTGAAGATGTCCAGTATATCAAAAACATAATATTAGAAATTAAAAATGCATCACTATCTATTGACGACAAATTAAAACCTGAATCATTTACATTGCGTAGTAATTATCCAAACCCGTTTAATCCTACAACTAACATTGCATATGATTTATCAAAGAATAGTTTTGTTAATATTTCTATTTTTGACATTGATGGTAAAAAAGTCAGGACGCTTTTAAATCGTTTTCAATCTGAAGGATATAATACGATTATATGGAACGGAAAAAATGATAGCAATGTAAGAGTAGCTGCGGGCATGTATTTATATACTTTATTAGTTGAAGATATGATACAAACTCGTAAGATGGTTATGTTAAAATAAGTTATTATTTATAATTAGTATATAAAGGAATTTTAAAAAAATGAATAATTACGACTCGTTAGATGTTGATAAAAAGCTAGAATTGAAAAATCAGATTACTGATTATGCAAAATTATGTGGCGGGAAAAATCATTTTTTATCACTAATTGAATCTTTACGAAAATCTCATCCGAACCCACTAATGTCGAAAGATGCTAGTTTTAGTTATGAAAAAGGCACTGTTAAGTGGGGAAAGGTTATATTTAAAGAGAAAGTTATTTTACTTATTGATATCATTAACAAGAGCAGTGAAGATAATAATTTGATGCCAAACGAAAAAATAAAAGGTTATAAAACTATAAGAAATCTATTACGTACCATTGGTCCAATGAAATTTGTAGTAAGCCCAAAAAACACAAAAGACGGGAAAGGTTTTAGTATAAGCGCAATTGAAATAATTGATAGTAAAACATGTAGATTGAATTTTATGTTCGAAGTTTTGTTTTTTCTCCCTGTTTCTCTTGTAAAAAAAATATATATCGGACCTAAAAAATCTAAATAGACGATATTAAATCATAGGTTTGAAATTTATATGAAAAAAAAATGGATATTTTTTCTATGCTGGATATGCATTTCTTTTTCAAATCAACCCAATGACAGTGATTTATCTGTAGGGTTCTGGAATGTTGAGAACTTATTTGACCTAGAAAATGATCCAGATAAAAGAGATGACGAATTTTCATTAAATGGTAGAAAAAAAATCACAAAGGAAATTTACGATTTAAAAATAAAGAACTCTGCTGAAGTTCTATACGATTTGAACGTAGATGTCCTCGGCTTGTGCGAAGTCGAAAACCTTAAAGTATTAAATGATCTAAACAATTCTTACCTTTCTCGAAATTATAGTATTATTCATTATGAATCGCCTGATGAGAGGGGTATTGATAATGCTTTGCTTTACGATAAAGATAATTTCTCTATTATAACATCTAAACCAATCCGAAATAATTTAGGTGGGAATGATAAAACTCGGGATATATTATATGTAAAAGGTCTATATAAAAATTCAGTTTTACATATATTTGTAAACCATTGGCCCTCAAATTATGGTGGTAAAGAACTGGCAATCCCTAAAAGAAAATCTACAGCCTTATTAATTATGAAACAGATTTCACAGATACAGAAAAATGATAACAATGCAGAAATTATTTTACTTGGAGACTTCAACGAGGACCCTTCTGATGAAAATGTTAAACTTTTATATGATTTAGGGTTTGTTAGTTTAATGGAGCCCATGATTGGTGAACCAAAAACTGGAACCTATTTATACAGAGGTAAAGATTATTTTTATGATCAAATTATAATAAATAAGGCCTTGAATGACGACCAAAAACTAAAAGTAATAAATAACTCTATTTATATACTAGATTTACCTAAGTATAGGCAGCAAGAAGGAAATTATAAAAGGTATCCTTATCGTTTTTGGGCAGGCAATAGACTTTTGGGTGGTTATTCAGATCATTTAGCAGTAAAAGTTAACATTCGTAAAATAGCAAAATAATATGGCCAGGGAAAAGCGTAGACTAGTTGTTAATAATGAGGAATCCTTCTGGCTAGTCGATGGCAGACGACTTTCTGAAAAAGAGGCAAACGATTTACAAGTAAAATTAGATAAAAAATATTTTAAAATATCAAATAAAGATAAGGTGCCAGATTCGTGAAAAAATATATTATAGTGTTAGCACTTTTCTGTTTTTATAATTGTGAAGATAAAAAGTCTAACACCGACACAGTTTTTAAATATACATATCATGAAAATAATCGCGTAGCTTCGTTAAAAATGAGTTCCGATGAATATGAATCATGGATCGGAAACGATGGCTTTACAAATACTGAAGAAAGACTAAAAGTCATAAACGATATTTATGAGGTTTTTCCCGATAATTATGATTTTATTTTTTTAATACTTGATGAGCCGTCTATTCCTGAAAATTTAAATTATTATGGCAAACTTATTGGTGTGTCTAATAGCATTTCAGGTTTAGGATTTCAGATCTATGACAATTCTCTTGATTATGGCTCAAATGGGAAATTAAAAGCAGTAATGCAATTAACCGGCTTGGAATATCTAAAATACGGCCCAGCATTGCATGAATTAGCTCACAATTGGGCAAACTTTGCTTTACCCACACACTCAGTCGATTCACAAGGAGAGGAGCTAACATCTTACTTATATACAGGTCATTGGGGATTTACAGGCGGTAGTACACCTGGTCAACTTGGTGGATTTCAACAATCCTCTCTCATTGATAATGGAAATAATTCTTATACAGTTGATAGTTTTGGTCCCTTTGCTAATGGAGGGAATGGTGTGCCCTATAATGATTTTGAGTTATATCTAATGGGCATGTTAGATATTCAAGATTTAAATAATTTTGATATGTTTACTGATATAACTGCTTTATCGATAAATGAGACAACATTTGATTTTACAGCACATCAAAAAACTACTTTTACTTCAGAAACATTAATTGAACTTCTAGGACAACGATTTCCCACTTATGCTGAGTCTCAAAAAGAATTCAACCTTCTAGCTATTGTTATTACAGATAATTCACTTTCAGAGGATGATTGGCTAAAGGTTGATGAAACGGCTGAATGGTTTTCGAAATTAGAAGATGATGGTACTAGTTTATATAACTTCTGGGAGGCAACAAATGGATTGGGCTCATTATCAATATCTTATTAGATGTTTCATTATCTTTGCTTTATTTGCAATTGGAACTGGAAATAGTCAAAGTTTCAAGGACTTAAAAAAAGCAGCAAAAAAAGTCAGCAGTAAATTAGTTCTATCTGAAAAAAATAATTTGTCTTTTAGCGAAGAAGATGCGTCTAAAGCTCTAAAAGAGACACTTGATAAAGGTATTAATAAAGGCGTTGAGCTATTATCTCTGAAAAATGGGTT
>Ga0257114_1000046_pt1 | contig 87802 bp, 75 predicted proteins | sample SI112_10mmetaG_FD_190149 | JGI IMG/M metagenome (GOLD analysis project Ga0257114, IMG submission 190149) | Marine microbial communities from Saanich Inlet, British Columbia, Canada - SI112_10m | ecosystem: Environmental > Aquatic > Marine > Inlet | place: Canada: British Columbia | collected...
TTTCGATTTAATCGCTTAAACTTTAGAGAGTCAATCTTGGAAAATCTTCTTTGCAGAATGGTAAGAAAAAACCCAATTACTTATAAATCAATTAAATAAAATGTTACTTAAATGGGTAACCCTATTTTTTTAATAAAATAGGTTCGATGAATGAAAAGGGAGTATAAAAAGACTTTTTTACTTCTTTTTCTTCCTTGCGGATTTCTCCCATTTTTTTTTCGTTTTTTAATTTCTTCTTCTTAATGTCTTTTCCTCCATGAATACTAAAAGTTCGTGTTTTAATTGTTATGTATTCTTTATCCAGTGCAATTAAAAGAGCAGACTCTTTACACTTTTTTTTATGGGTTTTAACTTCGATTTGGTTTTGAAGATCCAATATTTTATACCCCAAACCATTTTTTATGCGATATAATCCACAACCCAATTCAAGCTCATTATTTTTAATGTAAATCAATGCTTTAGCCATACTCATTAATCCACTAATTGGTTCGAAATTCCATTTATCAATTTGATCAATGTGTAAAGCGTTTATTCGGTAAAAAGAAGATAAATAAGAAATTAGGTTAGTGTCAGTAGTTACACCGGCATCTTTAACTAACAGACTGTCCATTAATAGTTTTCCAATAACTTTGTTCCTACCTTTTTTGAGCTTTCCTTTTTGTAATTTAAAAAGTATATTCTTTCCATCATAGGATTTGTTTTTGTAAGTAAGTTTATACTTTTTTGCAACACTTTTAAGAGAGTCTATAGTCAAAGAATCGTGCATTAAAACTCCAATATGGTTTTCATTATAAAAACCACCGTGGGACTGGTTTCCGCTTTTAAAAAGGTAATCAAACTTCTTTTCTTCATTGCATTCTTGTTCAACTTTAATTCTTGTTTCGTGAATTAAAATGTGATGACGTTGATTAAATATGTCAATTGAATCAATTAGAGCAACCGTTTTGTTTAAATGCGTAAAAGTCGTAACGTATCTAGGATGCTCGATTTTAATTTTGGTGTAAGGGATTTGCTTGTCGTATAAAATGAACTCTCCGTTGTATTGGGCTAATTTTCCTTTAACGTTTAGGCAATTACTGTAACGAGGAATTAGTAAACTGTCCCTTCTAGATTCATCAAATAAAGTTATTTTAAAATGGTTCAATTCGTTTTTACCAAATGCGAGTTGATCGTATTCAGGTTTTATCACAATGAGATGGGTAACTTTAGCAAACACACCCCAGTTTAACAATAAAAGAATAGAAAATAGGAATATCGATTTTCGAGTTAAAGCCATGTTGCTTGTAAAATTAGAGACTTTAATTGTAAACCTAATATGTTTTGATGAAGATTTAATAATAACTAAACCTACAAAATTATTTATGCTACGTAAATTTTGTTTCTTCAATGAGGTTGTATTAAAATTAGCTGTAAATAAAGGTTGCTATTTTAAAACTTGGAGTATTAAATTATATTCTCTTACATTTTAATTCAGATTTAAGGTAAAACTGAGAAGCTTTATTTTAGAGGGTATTATGTAAATAGTATTAGATAAAGAAATAAGAATATAGACAATTGTAATTTCTGAAAAGTCTTTTTGAAATAAATAATTATTCACCCAATAAACCCATTTATTACCTTAGATTTTATTTTAAAGGGAGCTTTTACTTTTAGAATTAAAAAATACTTTAAAGTACTCGATTTACCTTTTATTTAAAGAGGTGTTTCTAGTAAAGTCATCAATCTCTTTTATTCCTCCAATTTAAATGAATGTTACAATACCTGATGTGATTTTCTTTTGAATGGTGACAATATAATTATTAAATGAATATTTTTGTTTCAGAGTCACAAAAATTGGTTTAATCAAGATTAGTTAGTTTTTAACTAAGTCATCATTAGATAAACAAAACGAAAAAAGCCTCTAACTTGTAAAAGTTAGAGGCTTTTTCTATGTCGGGGTGGCAGGATTCGAACCTGCGACCTCCTCGTCCCAAACGAGGCGCGATGACCGGGCTACGCTACACCCCGAACGGTGTTTAAAAATTTTTTCTAAAGAACTTCTGTTTAAAACAGAGGACAAAGATAATCCTTTTTTTTTGTTCAGCAAAAAAAACTAATAAAATAGTTAATGATAAAAATAGAAGTACATTTTACAACTCAAATGAAGTACTGAAATAGTGAGAATTCGAAATTATTATGTTTTAGTTGTTGCACTATTAGAGCAATTTTACTTGGTGGTGTTGGGATTTTCGCTGGTCTTTCTATTTTTGACGAAATGCTCCTTTTTTATTCGAAAAAAAGTACTTTATTTAAAGATTTAGATTGCTAACGGCTTACCACTCGCCATTATATTTGGTTGTATTTGAATCTAAATGCTTAAAATATTTTAATTTCATAAAAAGAGAATTCTCTTTTTATGAAATTAATTAATAGGATAAAATTACAGTGTTTAAACCAAACAGAAACGATGATTATTAAAGAGCCCTTTGTAATGTTTGATTTATGCTTAACTTTATACAAGAAATATTTCAAATGGTATTACTCTTTTTAGGACTTAGTGCAGGGTCAATTTTTATAGTATTAATTGCGATTTTATTACTTTTTGGATCGAAAGAGATTCCAACAATAGCAAGGTCTCTTGGTAAAGGAATTCGTGATATTAAAAATGCGACAAGCGAAATTCAAAATGAAGTAGCAAAAGGAGCAAAAGGAAGTGCGATCGATGACTTGAAAAAGATCAAAGAAGACCTTGATATCACCAAAAAGCTGTAGAATGGATTATTTGTGGCTGATTCTTGGTTTTACTACTTTAATTTTTGGAGGAGACTTTTTAGTTAAAGGTTCTGTGGGTTTAGCTCTAAAAGCGCAAATCTCTACGTTAGTAATCGGGATGACAGTCGTTTCTTTTGGAACATCTGCGCCTGAACTACTTGTTAGTATGGGAGCGGCTCTTGAAGGAGGAGAAGACAGCGATATGAGTATAGGAAATGTGATTGGGTCAAATATCGCAAATCTGGCGCTTGTTTTAGGTACTACAGCTATTATATCACCCATAAAAGTACAGCGTGTTTCAGTTCGCCAAGACTGGCCAATTATGATGGTCGCGACTACCTTGTTCGTGCTTTTTATGTTTTTCTTTGATGGGGAAATATATCTTATAAATAGGTTGGAGGGAATAGTTCTATTCATCTTAATTATTGTTTTTACATATTTCATGATTTGGAAATCAAGAAAGGAAAAGAATGCAGGTGTTAAGATTCAGATTAACGAAGAAATTCATGAAAATAAAGGCGCTCCTGTTTGGAAAAGTATTGTTTTTCTAATAGGAGGTTGTGTTGCCTTGGTTTTAGGTTCTAATTGGCTTTTGGAGGCTGCTACAAACATTGCTACTTCTGCAGGTGTCACTCCTTTTGTTATTAGTGTTACTGTTTTGGCTTTTGGTACAAGTGTACCTGAATTAGCAGCTAGCGCTATTGCCGCTTATCGCAAACAAACGGATATTGCGATTGGTAATTTAATTGGATCAAACATTTTTAATATTTTTTGTGTTGTTGGTTTAACAGGTACTATAGCCAATATGCCTGTAGCAAACTCTGCTTTAACATATGATTTATGGTGGATGCTTGCGATTACTGCTGCTCTTTTACCTTTGATGTTAATTGGAGGCAAAATTCATAGATGGAAAGGTGTTTTGTTAATTTTCACTTATGTTTTGTATATATATATCCTAGTTGAGTAATTATTTTCTTTTTAGCTGATTTCTTTAAAACAGTACAACTAATTCCTATGCCTGGCTGAAGTAATGGCTATGGTATTTGAAATACACACTTTTTATTAATGTCTGTTTATATTAAAATAGTATTAACGAAAAGGTTAGGTGAAACCTTAAAGAAAACAAAGTTATCAGTATTCATAAAGAAGAAAACCGTGATTTTTTCTACAAACCTCAATTAAAAGTCAATACTACAGATAAAAAAAGGTTGCGCCCACATGAAGAAATTAAGAATTATTTTGATGTAAAAATAGAAGCTAGTTTGAAAAAAAACTAGTTTTGTGTATACTATATATTGATTTGAATAAATAAATTTTACTTAAAACAGCCGAAGTTTATTGTTGTAATTCAGTCCCTTTTCTTAATGAAATAATACTGTATTTTAAAAAGTAAAAGCAAACAATTTGAAACAAATTACAGCTTTCAAATGGGTTTTTAAAACTCCTCTTTGCGAAATAGAATGTACCTTTTTGTAGTGTAATGTATTATAGATTTGCAAATTAAAATAGAGTGTTGAGTTGCATAATAAATTTCTTAAAAGGTTTTTTATGAATAATCTGTTAAAGTTAATTTTGCTGTAGAGGATAAAACATGACTTCTAGGTATAACTTGAAAAATTATTATTACTTTTAACGCTTGATTTGGTTTAAGACACTTGGTTAAAAAACTTTTAAGTATGAGATTGAACAGACTATTTACAGTATTAATGTTAGTTGCGTTGGCTTTAGGCGGGTTCGCACAACACAAAACAACACAAAAAGCTGATAAAGCCTTTGAAAAAGGATTATGGAATGCGGCTATTGAAAATTATAAGTTAGCGCTTAAAAAGGAAAAGGATAACGAACTCAAGCTAAAAATTATGTATAATATGGCTCAGTCTTACGCTGGAGCTAGAGAATACAGAAATGCGATTACTTGGTTTAAGAAAGTAGAGCGAAAAGGTAAAGTGTTTATTTCTACCAATCCCATAGTCTTGTTGCAAATGGGTAATGCATACAAATCTATGGATCAGTATGAAGATGCAATGAATAGTTTCAAAGCTTATTCTGATTTAAAGCCAGACGATGAAAGAGGTAGGAAAGGTGCTAAATCGTGTGAACTTGCCATTAAATGGACAAATAAGCCTACACGTTATAAAGTGGAAAATGTTCGCCAATTAAATTCAAAATATGATGATGCAGTTCCTGTTTACACAAACAAGAGGTACAAAGAGATTGTTTTTCAATCCTATCGTTTAGGAGCTGAGGGGAAAGGAGAGAATGATGTGAACGGGCAGGCTTATCCTGATATATATGCAACAAAACTAAGTAAAGATGGAAAATGGAGTAATCCATTACCTGTTGAAGGAGATCCCAAAATTGGTGTTAATACCAAATACGCTGAAGGAGCACCAGCAATGAACGCTAAAATGAATGAACTATTCTTCACAAGATGCAAGAATATCGAGGGAAAGGTTAAAGCAGAAAAAAGTTGCCAAATTCTCTCTGCTAAGAAAAGAGGGAAGGCCTATGGTGAAGCTATTCAATTAGCTATTGGTGGTGATTCCTTAATTGTTGCTCATCCAGCCTTAACAAACAAAGATCAAACGATGTATTTTGTTTCAAATATGAAAGGTGGTCAAGGTGGAAAAGATATTTGGGTTGCTGATTTTGATAAAAAGAAAAAAACTTGGGTTAATGTTAGAAACCTAGGCCCAGAAGTTAATACGCCTGGTGATGAGCTTTATCCATTTGTACATGCTGATGGAACTTTATATTTCTCATCAAATGGTCACGTTGGAATTGGAGGTTTTGATATTTTTAAAGTTGAGAAGTTAAAGGACGAATGGGGGCCAGTAATTAACATGAAAGTACCAGTTAACTCTTCAGCAGATGATATATCTATAGTATTTGAAGCCGTTGCAGAAAAAGGTTACTTAACTTCCAATAGAGGTGGAGGAAGAGGTAGAATGGATGTTTGGTCGTTCAATCTACCTAAACTAGTTCTTTTTGTTAATGGTGTTGTTAAGGATAAAAATTCAAGGGTAAAATTACCAAATTCTAAAGTTACAATGACTGGTTCTGACGGTTCTTCAGTTGAAGCGATTACTGATGAAACTGGGTCGTACAAGTTTAAATTGATGCCGAATACTACTTACCAAATTCAGGCTGACAATGAAATGACTACTACAAATAAATACGGAACTGTTTCTAAGAAATATTTTGCATCTGAAAAAGCATTAATTTCAACGATCGGAGTTGAAGAGTCTAAAACATTTGTTCAAGACTTAGAATTAGAGCCAATTCCACCTGGAGGAATTGAATTGCCAAACATTGTTTATGCTTTTAACAGCCACCTATTGTTGGATGAGTCAAAACTTAAATTAAATGTTTTAGTAGGAGTTATGGAGGCTAACCCAACTTTGGTTATTGAGTTAGGTTCTCACACGGATTTCAGGGGGTCTGCTGCTTACAACAGAAACTTAGCACAAAAACGTGCGCAATCTGCTGTTGATTACCTAATATCCAAAGGTGTTGCTAAAGATAGAATGGAAGCGAAAGGTTACGGTGAAGACGCACCTAAGCCGGTTGATTCTTTATACGTTGCTAAAAACTTTACTGGTAAAAATGCCAATCCACGAGATTTCACAACTGTTACCAAGAAAAAGAAAACGGTTTCAGCAAATGTACAAGAGCAAATTTCAGCTTTTGTAGTTGGTGTTGTTTTAGATGAGAAATTCATAACTTCTCTTGCAACAGAGGGACTACAAGAGTGTGCGCATCAAATGAACAGACGTACTGAATTTAGAGTTCTACGTACTGATTATAAGCCTGGTCAAACAGCTACTGTTGATGAAGTTACAGAAGAAAACAAATAGATAATATTCAATAATTTTTAAAGCATTCCGTTTATTCGGGATGCTTTTTTACGTTTTAGGATGGGAACAGATTCAAGATACGATCAAAGAGGTGTTTCAGCTTCGAAAGAAGATGTACACAATGCAATTAAGAATATTGATAAAGGTTTATATCCAAAGGCCTTTTGTAAAATTGTCCCTGATATTTTAACAGGCAACGAAGATTACTGTACAATTATGCACGCTGATGGAGCAGGGACCAAAAGTTCTTTGGCCTACATGTACTGGAAAGAAACAGGCGATATGTCTGTTTGGAAAGGTATTGCTCAAGATGCAATAATTATGAATACAGATGATTTACTTTGTATTGGAGCTATTGATAATATTTTATTATCAAGTACAATTGGACGAAATAAAAACCTTATACCAGGGGAGGTTATCGCTGCTTTAATTAACGGTACAGAAGAAGTACTTCAAAATTTAAGAGATAATGGAATGGGAATTCATTCTACAGGTGGAGAAACTGCTGATGTAGGTGATTTAGTCCGAACATTAATTGTTGATTCGACCGTTACTGCAAGAATGAAGAGATCTGATGTTATATCCAATCATAAGATTAAGGGAGGGGATGTAATTGTTGGTATGGCAAGTCATGGACAGGCGACTTATGAATCCGAATATAATGGAGGTATGGGAAGTAATGGGCTGACTTCTGCACGTCATGATGTTTTTGGGAAGTATCTTGCTGAGAAGTTCCCCGAAAGTTTTGATCCTGGAGTACCACATGATTTAGTTTATTCAGGTACTAAAAAATTAACAGAGGCGGTTCCCGGAACTGGGGTAACTGCAGGGAAATTAGTTTTGTCTCCAACAAGAACTTATGCTCCAATAATTAAAAAAGTATTAGATAATTACCGAGGTGTTATCAGCGGAATGGTTCACTGTAGTGGTGGGGCACAAACTAAGGTTATGCATTTCGTTGAAGGTGTTCATATAATCAAAGATAATTTCTTTGAAATACCGCCTTTGTTTGATATGATTCAAAAAGAATCAGGAACTGATTGGAAGGAAATGTATAAAGTATTCAATATGGGCCACAGAATGGAAGTTTATCTTCCTGAAGAATATGCTCAAGACATTATAGACATTTCTAAATCATTCGGAGTAGATGCTCAAGTAATCGGTAGAGTAGAAACTTCAAATGTGAACAAATTAACATTGAAGTCAGAATACGGTATTTTTGAATATTAAGATATGATAGAAAAGTTAGCACAGATATATATAAAATTTGAGGATGTTGGGGAAAAGCTAACGCTTCCAGATATAGTATCTGATCAGGAGAAATATCGTGAATTAAGTAAACAGTATAAAGAATTAGAGCCAATTGTTATCGCTTATAAAGAGTATAAGTTAATCCTCGAGAATATAGAATCATCTAAAGAAATTCTTGCACTTGAAGAAGATGCGGAGATGAAGGAAATGGCGAGAATGGAAATAGGGGAGTTAAATAAGCGAAAGGCTGAAATGGATGAAGAGATAAAAGTTCTTTTGATTCCTAAAGATGCTGAAGATGATAAAAACGTTATTATTGAATTACGTGCAGGTACAGGTGGAGATGAAGCTTGTATTTTTGTAGAAGATATTTTTAGAATGTATTCTATGTATTTTAAAACGATGGGTTGGAAATACAAAGCACTTAATTCAACAGAAGGTACTGTTAAAGGTTATAAAGAGATAGCTCTTGAAGTTCAAGGGACTGGAGTTTATGGCGTGATGAAGTTTGAATCAGGTGTTCATCGTGTTCAAAGAGTACCAGAGACAGAGTCACAAGGAAGAGTTCATACATCGGCAATCACAATTGCTGTAATGCCAGAAGCAGAAGAGATTGATTTCGAGCTGAACTTAAAAGACGTGAAAAAAGATACTTATCGAGCGTCTGGAGCTGGTGGACAGCATGTTAATAAAACTGAATCAGCAGTTCGGTTAACACATTTACCAACGAATACAGTTGTTGAATGTCAAGATGGTCGTTCTCAGCATAAGAATTATGATATGGCTTTAAATGTATTACGATCTCGATTGTACCAAGCCTTATTAGATGAGAAGAATGCTGCGGTTTCCGCAACAAGAAAATCTTTGATCGGTTCGGGTGATAGATCGGCGAAGATTAGAACTTATAATTACCCTCAAGGTAGGGTGACTGACCATAGGATTACTAAAACCATTTATAATTTATCTAATTATATGAATGGAGATGTTCAGGATATGTTTGATGCTATGAAAATGGCTGAAACAGCAGAGAAAATGAAAGAAGGAGAATCTTTTTAAACGATAAAGATGACAAGAGAAGAACTGTTTAAAGAAATAAAAAGAAAGAAATCATTTTTATGTGTAGGCTTGGATTCTGATCCAAAAAAAATACCTTCATTTTTAAATAAATTCGATGATCCTGTTTTCGAATTTAATAAAAGAATTATTGATGCAACAAAGCGTTTCTGTGTTGCTTATAAACCGAATATAGCTTTCTACGAGGCACAAGGTACAAAAGGTTGGGAATCGCTACAAAAGACTCTTGATTATATTCCAAAAGATATTTTCACGATATCTGACGCCAAAAGAGGTGATATTGGCAATACTTCTAACTTATATGCGCGTGCATTTTTTGAATCGATGAATTTTGATTCAGTGACTGTAGCTCCTTACATGGGAAATGATTCGGTTACTCCATTTTTACAATATGATGAAAAATGGGTGATCTTATTGGCTTTAACCTCCAATATTGGTGGTTTAGATTTTCAAACTGAAAAACTAGAAAACGGTGATTATTTATTTGAGAAAGTACTGAAGAAATCTCTTGAATGGGGTAATGAAGATAACTTAATGTATGTAGTAGGTGCTACTAGGGCAGATTTATTGACCAGAATCCGTAAAATTGTACCCAATTCATTTTTGTTAATACCAGGGGTTGGGGCTCAAGGGGGTAGTTTAGAAGATGTAGCTGAATTTGGAATGAACGATACGTGTGGATTGTTAGTGAACTCTAGTCGTGGAATCATTTTTGCTTCATCAGGAGAAGATTTTGCAGATCAAGCAAAAGTTGAGTCGGAGAAGATTCAACAAAAAATGGAAGCGTTATTAAGATCAAAAAATCTTATCTGATTTAATTTAGTCTTTTGAAAACAAATACATTTAATGGAAATCATTAAATGTGAGAGAAGAGATATTACACCTAGTTTGGAAATTTGGACTGTTAAACCATTTTGATTGTTATTCAACAAATGGAGAAAAAGTACAAGTGATTTCTGTAGGAACGCATAATGACCAAAACGCCGGTCCTGATTTTTCAACCGCTAAAATTAGAGTAGGTGAAACTTTGTGGGTAGGTCATGTAGAAATTCACACTAAAACATCCGATTGGTATTCTCATTTGCATCATTTTGATAAAGCATATCAAAATGTAGTACTTCACGTTGTTTACGAAGATGACTGTGGAGATATCGAAGGGACCAAACAGTTTCCAATATTAGAATTGAAGAAATGTGTCGATCCACAAGTTTGGGAAAGAATTTTAAAAATAGAAAAGTCAAAAAAGATAATTCCTTGTTCAGGATGGCTATCAACCGTTAACGCATTAGATTGGATTTCATGGCAAGATCGCTTACTAGTTGAGCGCTTTGAAAGAAAAGCCAAAGAGGTTGAAGTTTTGTTACAACTAAACAATAAAAATTGGGAGGATGTAAGTTTTCAATTATTAGCAAAATCCCTTGGAGGAACTGTTAATCAAGAGCCTTTTTTGATTCTCACAAGACTCTTGCCGTTAGAAGTGTTGAAAAAACATAGGAATGATATTTTAGTTATAGAAAGTATTATGTTTGGAGTAGCTGGTATGCTAAACGATCATTTTTCAGATTTGTACCCTAAATCATTAAAATCAGAGTATCTCTTTTACAAACAAAAATTTAGACTAGAAGAAATGGAGCGTTTTTGGTGGAAATGGTTACGGTTACGTCCTACCTCATTTCCTACAATACAGATAGCAATGTTAGCTTCGCTTATTTGTAATGTTTCTCGATTGGAGAATGTTTTTGAAATTAGAAGTTTTAAAGCATTTAAAAAGATGATGCAAGCCAATACATGTTTAACTTCTTATTGGGAGAATCATTACACATTTGATGTCGTTTCAAAAGAGAAGCCGAAAAATTGGGGTGATGATTTATTAAGAAGAATTTTTATTAATGCGATTATTCCATACCAAATCGCAAGAGCTAAGGTAATGGGGACTTTTTCAGCCGAGATAATACTGGATACTTTAATTGAATTGAAGCCGGAAAATAATAAAATAACTAGGATGTGGAAGGCTTTAGGTTTAAAGGTTAATTCAGCATATGAAAGTCAGGCATTAATACAATTAAATAAAGAATATTGTTCTCAAAAAAAATGTTTAAATTGCAACATTGGACTAAAGGTTCTAAAGCAGTCTAAAAATGATAAAATTGATACGTAAAATATTGGAAAAGCAATTTTTTGGTGTGTGCCAATGGCTAGGAGATAAGTTGGGGATGAAGTCCTCGCGTATCCGATTGTATTTTATTTACTTGTCATTTGTAACGGTAGCGTCACCTATTATCGCATATTTAATTATGGCTTTTGCTTTAGAGCATAAAGATATGATTAAAGAAGGATTTCGAAAAAAACGAGTTTGGGATCTTTAATTTAGAGTTGTGCGAGATCTTAGTAGGTTTAAAAACATAATATTTTCCTTTTTATTTCTTGTTCTAATTTTAATAATTGGAGTAATAGGTTTTAAATCGCTCGAGCCAAGGTATACTTTGTTGGAAGCAGTTTATATGACTGTGATTACGATTACAACTATTGGGTTTAGGGAGATTTATGAACCAACCCCAGGTACAATGATCTTTATTTCCTTATTGATTGTGACAAGCTTTGGTACTTTTGCTTATGCAGTATCTGCTATTTCAGCTTACATAATTGATGGGGAGTTTCGTGAATATTTTAAAGAATACAAAGTGAAGTCAGAAGTAAGTAAACTAAAAAATCACGTAATCATTTGTGGTTATGGTAGAAATGGATCTCAAGCAGTTACTGTTTTGAAAAAGCACAAACAACCTTTTTTGGTTGTTGAGAACAATCCTATTGCGATTGAGGAGATAAAAAAACATAATCCCGAATTGCTTTTGGTGGTTGGAGATGCAACTCATGACGAGGTTTTAGAAGAGGCAGGTATACAAACTGCACAGGCTTTAATCACAACTTTGCCAAGCGACTCTAATAACCTGTTTGTAGTTTTGTCAGCACGTTCAGTAAATAGTAGTATTAAAATCATTAGTAGAGCATCCGAAGATAATTCAGATAAGAAGTTAAGGATCGCAGGTGCAAATAATGTAATCATGCCAGATAAAATTGGTGGAGCCCATATGGCATCACTGGTAATGAAGCCCGACATTATAGAGTTTATGGATTATATTTCAGCTCAAAGTAATATTGATATTAATTTAGAAGAGCTATCCTTTGACGTTTTGCCGGAAAGGTTTAGAGGTAAAAGTATTACTGAAATAGGCATTAGACAATTGACTGGAGCTAATATTATAGGCCTGAAGAGAGATGATGGAGCTTTTGAAATCAACCCTAATCCTGAAACCCTAATTACATCTAAAATAAAAGTTTTCGTGTTGGGAACACCGGGTCAAATTAAAAAATTGAACGAATTATTTCAAGTTTAAGTTATGAAAAGAGTTTTAATCACTGGTTCAAATGGTTTATTAGGACAAAAATTAATTTATCAATTAATTGGATATCCTGATTTTGAAGTTTTCGCAACTTCTAGGGGAGAGAATAGAACGCTATTAAAAAAGAGGTATGAATATATTCCATTAGACATCACTGATGCGAACGAAATTGAAGAAACCTTCGCTGAGGTTAACCCTGATATTGTTATTAACTCTGCTGCAATGACTAATGTTGATGCTTGTGAAGACGATAAGGATGGTTGTTGGGATTTGAATGTTAATGCAGTTCAATTGCTAGCTGATGCTTGTGAGAAATATAATGCTCATTTAATCCATGTTTCAACAGATTTTATATTTGATGGAGAAGAAGGACCTTACGATGAAGAGGCTCTTCCTAAACCTTTAAGCTATTACGGTGAGTCAAAAGTTGCAGCAGAAGAGGTTGTTAAAAGTTCAAAATGTTCATGGGCCATAGCGCGAACTGTACTTGTATACGGAGTTGTGGATAATATGAGTAGATCAAATATTGTTTTGTGGGCAAAAAGTGCTTTGGAAAAAGGGGGAGAATTGACTGTTGTTGATGATCAGTTTAGATCACCAACATTAGCCGAGGATTTAGCGCATGGCTGTATTTTAATAGCTCAAAAAGGTGCAACTGGAATTTTTAATATTTCTGGAGATGAGTACATGTGTGTATTAGACTTAGTGAAAAGAGTCGCAAGATTCTATGGGATTGATGAAAATTTAGTTAAGCCTATTTCAACTTCAACTTTAAACCAAAAAGCAAAACGACCTCCTAAAACCGGGTTCATCTTGGATAAAGCAAAAAGAGAGCTAGGTTACAAACCTTCAACTTTTGAAGAAGGATTAAATATTGTTGATATTCAATTATTTGCTAGTGGTCCAGAAAAAAAATAATATGAGATTAGAAAAGTTATTTCTCATTACATGCGGACTTTTTTTAAGTTTTTCTTCTTTGAAAGCGGAGGAAATTTCCAATGATAATGGTTCAATTGTAGTTGAGTTTTTTTTTGACAATCCAACTGATTCAATTAATAACGTTGAAGCAAGTGTATATGTTTTAAAAGGTGGAGATGTTTTTTGTAAGTGGTCAAAGAGCTCGGTTGCTCTTTCTGATACGTTTGCACAAGGTTTTACAGAGGGTATTCCTTTTAATGTAATTGTTTACAATCGACTAGGTGATTCCTTGTTTATAGAGCGAGAAGTCGAGCCGGAATCGGCAAGTGAAATATTAAATAGCTTAATGACCCCTTTAACTGATCTGTTATGGGGTGTTTTATCTTGGGATCCATTTGCTGCAGTAGGGTTGTATGATCCTGTTGTAAGAAATGATGAAGGGTTAGCTTTACTAAAACCAAACGGAGGTCTCGTTACAAGAGGGGTTCCTTTTATTGTGGTTTGGTTATTTATTGGGGCAATATTTTTTACTTTTTATTTTAAGTTCATAAATTTTACGGGAATAAGAGAGACTTTTCGATTACTACAAGGAAAGTATGGGGGCGACATGGAAAAGGGCGCAGAGGGTGAAATGACTCATTTTCAAGCTTTAGCAACTTCACTATCTGCGACCATTGGATTAGGTAATATAGCAGGGGTTGCAGTCGCAATTTCTACAGGAGGTCCAGGAGCTACTTTTTGGATGATATTGGCTGGGTTATTTGGAATGACAAGCAAATTTACTGAGTGTATATTAGGCGTTAAGTATAGAGTTATAAAAGATGGTGTTGTTTCTGGTGGCCCAATGTATTACATGTCTAGAGGTATTAGTGGTTATTTAGGTAAAGGCTTAGCTTTTGTTTTTGCGTTACTTTGTGTTGGAGGTTCTTTTGGTGGTGGTAATATGTTTCAGTCAAATCAAGCTTTTGATCAAGCTAAAAATATGATTCCTGAATTATCGGGCAATGGATTTTATTTTGGTCTTGTAATGGCTGCTCTGGTTGGATTTGTTATTGTCGGAGGAATAAAAAGTATAGCAAAAGTTACTGATAAAATTGTACCTCTAATGGCGATTGGCTATGTTTTGGCAGCATTGGTTATAATCGGAATTAATATAGAACATACCCCTGCAGCTATTTCACAAATCTTGGTAGGGGCCTTCAATGGAGACGCTTTAAAAGGAGGTTTTTTAGGTGTTATGGTTGTTGGTATTCAAAGAGCTTCATTTTCAAATGAGGCTGGTGTTGGTTCTGCTGCGATTGCCCATTCAGCAGTAAAAACTAATTATGCAGCTTCTGAAGGTTTTGTCGCTATGGTAGGCCCGTTTGTGGACACTGTAATAGTTTGTTTAATGACTTCTTTGGTGTTAATATTCACTGGGTACTCTAACGGAGAGTCGGGAGTTACAGGAGCAAAGCTTACATCTTTAGCGTTTGAGTCTGTATTTTCATGGTATGGGTGGGTTTTGTTAATCGCTATTTTATTATTTTCTTTTTCAACAATGATATCATGGAGTTATTATGGGTTAAAGGCTTGGCAATATGTTTTTGGGGATTCGAAGTTTTCTTCTACCCTCTACAAATTATTGTTTCTATTGTTTGTTGTGGTTGGAGCGTCCTCGAGCTTAGGTACTGTAATGGATTTCTCTGATTTAATGATACTTGCGATGGCTGTTCCAAACATTTTGGCATTGTATATCTTATTGCCAAAAGTAAAAGAGGAGTTGAATAAATACTGGGCTAAAGTTTCTGATCTAAAATAGGGAGATGAAATACTTTCAACTTACAAAAAATGAGCAATATGGAATATTCGGGTTGCTAATTATTTTAGGCTGCTTATTAGGTGTGAAATATTATTCTTTACAGTTGAGTTTTTCAGTTCAAAAAACTACGATTGTTAAAGATGTTAAAGAAGATATAAAGTATCCTCCAGCAAGAGTTGAAAAAAAGAGCCATCCCTTTTTTATAGTTGATTCGTTAAAAGTTAAACGTAAATTCGATCCTAATAAGTTTGAAGTTATGGATTGGCTGAACTTGGGTTTGCCTTCTTCAATTGCTGAAAGAACGTTTAAGTATATAAAGCTAAATGGGGGTGTTGATTCTGCTTCTTCACTATTAAATGTTTATGGTTTTAAAGAAACTTGGTATACTCAGATTAAGGATTCTGTTTTTATTCCTACACTATGTATCTCAATTAATTCTGCTACCGTTGTTGATTTTGAACGCATTAAAGGAATCGGTCAAGTCTTATCTAAAAGAGTAATAAATTACAGAGACTATTTAGGCGGTTTTGTATCGATAGATCAGTTAAAACAGGTTTATGGAATCGATTCAAATATAATAGTTGATAATATAAAAAACTTTAAAGTTGATTTGGAAAATGTTGATCAAATAAACATCAATTCTAGCTCTTTTAATTTTATGGTGGCTAAACCATATATCTCGAAAAAAGCGGCTAAAAATTTATTAATAATGAGGGCTAATAAGAAATTAGATTTTAACTCAATTATTGATGTTTTTGGAGAAATTTATTGGTTTAAGCATAAACATTATTTTAAATGGTAAAATTAGAGAAAAGGCTTAAGTCAGCGATTCGAGATGTTGTGGATTTTCCTAAAAATGGAATTGTTTTTAAGGATATTACACCATTATTAGCTGATCCAGTATTAAACAGAGAGGTTTTAGAGGCTTTTGTAAAGCAAGCAAAAGAATTAAAATCAGATTTAATTGTAGGAATCGATAGTAGAGGTTTTTTATATGGAAATGGAATTGCTATGAATTGTAATGTCTCATTTAGTCCAATAAGAAAAAAAGGGAAATTACCATATAAGAGTATTCAAGAGTCGTATGCATTAGAATACGGATCAGCGACACTTGAGATGCATACAGATGCTGTTTTAAAAGGTCAAAGAGTAATAATTCATGATGATCTACTTGCTACTGGGGGTACAGCTTTAGCAGCAGCTAAGCTTGTTGAGAGATTGGGAGGCGTTGTTGTTGGTTTTTCGTTTATTATCCATCTATCATTCCTAAATGGTCATAAAAAGTTATTTAAAAAATCGGAAAACCTATTTGCTATTGCTACGTATTAATAATCTAAACTTTTGTTAAATGAGATTTGGAACTACAGAAAATCAGCAAATGATTGCTGAAATGTTAAAATCATTTGGTGAACAAAATATTCGTCCCTATATGATGGAGTGGGATGAAAATCAAACCTTTCCAGTTGACCTTTTTAAAAAACTAGGAGAACTTGGTTGTATGGGAGTTTTAGTTCCTGAAAAGTATGGAGGAGCAGGTTTTGGATATAGCGAATACGTCACTACTATTGTTGAGATCTCGAAGATTTGTGGTTCTATAGGTTTGTCTGTAGCCGCTCATAATTCCTTGTGCACAAATCATATACTGATGTTTGGTTCCGACGATCAAAAGGATAGGTATTTACCAAGACTTGCTTCTGGTGAACATATTGGAGCATGGGCATTAACCGAGGCGAATACTGGAAGTGATGCTGGTAATATGCAGACAACAGCTGTTAAAGATGGAGATGATTGGATTATTAATGGAAGTAAAACTTTTATTACTCACGGATTATCTGGTGATGTGGCGGTTATTATGACAAGAACTGGAGACTCAAGAACAAAAAATAATTCAACTGCTTTTATTGTAGATAGAAATACTACTGGATTTTTAGCAGGAAAAAAGGAGAATAAATTAGGAATGCGAGCATCGGAAACTGCTGAAATGGTTTTCCAGGATATGAGAATTTCCGATACTCAAAGATTGGGAGAAGTTGGTGATGGCTTCAAGCAAGCTTTGTCTATTCTTGACGGAGGAAGAATTTCAATCGCTGCTTTGTCATTAGGTATCGCCAGGGGCGCTTTTGAAGCTGCTCTAAAGTACTCTAAAGAGCGGGAACAATTTGGGAAGCCAATATCTTCGTTCCAAGGTATTTCTTTTAAATTGGCTGATATGGCAACAGAAATTGAAGCGGCTGAATTATTAATAATGAATGCTGTTTTCAGGAAGTCCAATGGATTGAAATTGTCAAAGGAAAGCGCAATGGCTAAATTATTTGCATCTGAAGTAGCTGTTAAAGCTTCTAATGAAGCGGTTCAGATTTTTGGAGGTTATGGATATATAAAAGAGTTTCCAGCTGAGAAGTTTTTTAGAGATGCAAAGCTTTGCACTATAGGTGAAGGTACTTCTGAAATACAAAAATTAGTCATTTCAAGAGAATTATTAAAATAAAATTGTTTGTAAGGTAATCTTGTGTTATCTTTGTCATCCGTTTTTAAAATAGAACATAGATGTTAGTTATACAAGTAAAAGAAGGCGACAACATAGAAAGAGCTTTAAAAAAGTACAAAAGAAAGTTTGAAAGAACTAAAACTTTACGTGAACTAAGAGCTCGTAAGACTTATACTAAACCATGTGTAGGTAATAGAGATTCTCGAAGAAAGGCTATTTATGTTGAGACTCTTAAAAGATTAGCCGACGGAGAATAAATACTAACTTCAATCGTTAAAATCATAGAATAGGAAGAAACCTTCATTTTTAATATTGATTGTTTCTTCCTATTTTCATTTTATGGATATTAATGGTTTTATAGAATACATATCAAAACAAAAACGATATTCTTATCATACTGTATCAGCTTACAAAACTGACTTGTTAGATTTTTCAGATTATTGTCATAAATATTTTGAGGTATCTATTCAAAAGGCTTCTCACCGAGAAGTTCGTTCATGGTTTTCTTTGTTAATAGATGACGGGTTTAATCCCAGAACTATCCATCGTAAATCATCTTCCCTAAAATCGTTTTTTAGATATTTAATCAATCAAGGGGTTATTCTCCAAAGTCCTATGGATTTGGTTCCTCTACCTAAGTTAGGCAGTCAGTTACCAAAGTTTGTCGAGGAAAAAAGTTTGGATATTTTATTAAATGAAATTGAATTTCCACAATCTTTCGAAGGCAAAAGAGACAAGCTAATAATTGATCTATTCTACCAAACAGGAATTAGGAAAGCTGAACTGATAAATTTAACTATCGATGATGTTAATTTCCATTTAAACCAAATAAAAGTTACGGGTAAACGAAATAAAGAAAGGATAATTCCAATTTCATATTCTTTAAACGAAACCATTAAAGAATATTTAACGTATAGAAAATCGAGCCATGAAAGTAATTTGTTAATTACTTCTAAAGGCAAGGTTTTATATCCAAAGTTGGTGTACAATATTGTAAAAGAAAATTTGTCAAAAGTAACAACGCTTTCAAAGAAAAGTCCTCATGTTCTAAGACACAGTTTCGCTACTCACATGCTGAATAACGGAGCAGAGCTTAGTTCAATTAAAGAATTACTAGGACATGTTAATCTAGCGGCAACTCAAATTTACACTCACAATTCTTTGGAAAAACTTAAATTAATTTATAAACAAGCTCATCCAAGGGCGTAAAAGAAAGACCATGAAAGTTAAAGTAAGCTCATTACATTTCACTGCTGATCAAAAACTAATCGATTTCACAAATGAAAAAGTAGGTAAGTTAGATACTTTTTATGATAAGATTATTGACGGAAGCGTTGTATTTAAGTTAGACAAAGGTTCAGATAGAGAAAATAAGCTGGCAGAGATAAAGTTGAATATACCAGGGAAAGAGTTGTTCGCGAAAAAAACCTCAGAATCTTTTGAGAAGTCTGTAGACCAGGCTGTTGAAGCGTTAAGAAGACAATTGAAAAAGTTTAAGGAAAAGTTAGTTGAAGCATAAGGTGAAAAAAAATCAAAAAAAGTATTGTTCGTAAAGAATTTAATTAATACATTTGCAGACCCTTAATTAAGGGTCTTTTTTTTGACCTATAAATTAATGGAATCGCCGATGTAGCTCAGCTGGCTAGAGCAGCTGATTTGTAATCAGCAGGTCGTGGGTTCGAGTCCCTCCATCGGCTCTTTGTTCTTTATATAGAATTAATTACTATTATCGGTTTGGGGGAATACTCAAGCGGTCAACGAGGTCAGACTGTAAATCTGATGGCTAAGCCTTCGTAGGTTCGAATCCTGCCTCCCCCACCAATTTTTACCGATACCAAATGTTTTGCATTTGAGTTTAGAATTTAAGCGGGAGTAGCTCAGTTGATTAGAGCGTCAGCCTTCCAAGCTGAGGGTCGTGGGTTTGAGTCCCATCTCCCGCTCTTTTATTCTAGCATTGGTCTTGCCGATGTAGCTCAGGGGTAGAGCGTTTCCTTGGTAAGGAAGAGGTCAGGGGTTCAATTCCCCTCATTGGCTCAAAGAGAAAAATAGAGTGTTGTTAAATTTTTATTATAAACGTTAAATTAAATTAGTCATGGCTAAGGAAACTTTTGAAAGAACGAAACCACATGTCAACATCGGAACCATTGGTCACGTTGATCATGGTAAAACTACATTGACGGCTGCAATTACTAAGGTGTTATCTGAAGTAACTGGAGCAGAAGTAAGAGATTTTGATACAATTGATAATGCACCTGAAGAAAAAGAAAGGGGTATTACTATTAATACATCACATGTAGAGTATGAAACAGAAAACCGTCATTACGCACATGTTGATTGTCCAGGTCACGCCGATTATGTAAAGAACATGGTTACGGGTGCTGCTCAAATGGATGGAGCTATTTTAGTTGTTGCTGCTACTGATGGCCCTATGCCACAAACTAGAGAGCACATCTTGTTAGGTCGTCAAGTTGGAGTTCCAGAAATCGTTGTTTTTTTAAACAAGGTAGATATGGTTGATGACGAAGAATTACTTGAGTTGGTTGAAATGGAAGTGAGAGAATTACTTTCTTTCTATGACTATGATGGTGATGAAGCTGCTGTTGTCAGTGGATCTGCATTGGGTGGTTTGAATGGTGACGCTAAATGGGTTGATACTATCAAGGAATTGATGGCTGCTGTTGATGAAAAGATTCCTCAACCAGTTAGAGATAACGAAAAAGCTTTTTTAATGCCAGTTGAGGATGTGTTCTCTATCACTGGACGTGGAACTGTTGCGACAGGATCAATTGAGACCGGAGTTGTTAAAGTAGGTGAAGAGGTTGAAATCGTTGGTATGCAAACTGAGAAGTTAACTTCTACGTGTACTGGTGTTGAGATGTTCAGAAAGCTACTTGATAGAGGTGAAGCTGGAGATAATGTTGGTCTTTTATTAAGAGGTGTTGATAAAGAGCAAATAAAAAGAGGAATGGTGATCTGTAAACCAGGTTCTATCCAACCTCATACCAAATTTAAAGCTGAGGTTTACGTATTGAAGAAAGAAGAAGGTGGTCGTCATACTCCTTTTCAAAACAAGTATCGTCCACAGTTTTACATAAGAACTTTAGATGTAACAGGAGAGATATTTTTACCAGAAGGAACTGAAATGGTTATGCCTGGTGACAATGTTACTATAGATGTTCATTTAATAGTTCCTGTTGCTGTTAACAAAGGTTTACGTTTTGCAATCAGAGAAGGTGGTAGAACAGTTGGAGCTGGTCAGGTTATTGAGATCGTAGAATAAGAAAATATAGATTAAACTCTAATTTAAGGTGCCTAGATAACTAGGCACCTTTCTTTACAATAAGGGTTTTTATCTACGGGAGTAGCTCAGTTGGTAGAGCACTGGTCTCCAAAACCAGCGGTCGGGAGTTCGAGTCTCTCCTCCCGTGCAAAATTGAATTAAGTGGAAAAGTTAACAGTTTATTTGAAAGAAGTTTTCGTTGAGTTGAAAGAAAAAACAACTTGGCCAACTTTTAAACAATTACAAAAAGATTCATTCCTAGTTTTAGGAGCATCTATTGTCTTTGCACTTATGATAAAAGTGATGAACTTAGGTTTTCACAAAGTGATGGATTTAATTTATAACCTATAATCTTTATTATTATGGCTGAGGCAAGAAGTAATGATTTAGTGTTGAAATGGTACGTAGTTCGTGCTGTTAGTGGTAAAGAAAAAAAGGTAAGAGATTACATAGAACATGAAATTAAGGCAGTAAACCTTGAAGACTATGTTAAGCAAATATTAATACCTACTGAAAAAGTTTATCAAATTCGAAATGGTAAGAAAATCAGTAAAGAAAGAAGTTTCTTTCCAGGTTATATTTTGATTGAAGCTGCTTTAGTTGGTGAAGTGCCTCATGTTATTAAAGGAATCACAGGTGTTATTGGTTTCTTAGGAGATAAACAAAATAATGCTGTACCTTTAAGACCCGCAGAGGTTAATAGAATTTTAGGTAAAGTTGATGAGTTAGCTGAAAGTGAGGAAGAAATGAATATTCCTTACGTTGTAGGTGAAACAGTCAAAGTTGTAGACGGACCATTTAATAGTTTCTCTGGTGTCATTGAAGAAATTGATGAGGCAAAGAAAAAACTTAAAGTAATGGTAAAGATTTTTGGAAGAAAAACTCCTCTCGAGTTGAATTTTATGCAAGTAGAGAAGGAGTAATTGTTGGTTAATAAATAACTTAGAAATGGCTAAGGAAGTAACAGGAATTATTAAATTACAAATTAAAGGAGGTGCGGCTAACCCGTCACCGCCAGTTGGTCCTGCATTAGGTGCGAATGGTGTTAACATCATGGAGTTCTGTAAAGCGTTTAACGCAAGAACTCAGGATAAAGCTGGGAAAGTAATTCCAACTATTATTACAGTTTATTCAGACAGATCGTTTGACTTTATTTTAAAAGAGCCTCCAGTTGCTGTGCAAATAATGGACGCTATTAAATTAAAGAAAGGATCATCTGAACCGAACAGGATGAAAGTTGGTAACTTAACCTGGGATCAGGTTGAGGAAATCGCTAAAGGAAAAATGCCTGATTTAAATGCATTTACAATCTCTTCTGCCATGAAAATGGTTGCTGGTACAGCCAGAAGTATGGGTGTAACTGTTGCAGGAGATTTCCCTTACTAAAAAAAAGTATTTTATTATTATGGCTAAACTAAGTAAAAACCGGAAGGCTGCACTAGCAAAGTTCGATCAAGAAGCGACTTATGATCTAATTAAAGCAGCCGAAATTGTCAAGGAAATTACTACAACTAAGTTTGATGCATCATTTGATGTTGATATTCGCTTAGGAGTTGATCCTAGAAAAGCTAACCAAATGGTTAGAGGAATAGCTACTCTACCTCACGGAACCGGGAAAGAGGTAAAAGTTCTTGTTTTATGTACTCCAGATAAAGTCCAAGAAGCGCTTGATGCAGGTGCTGATTTTGCGGGCTTGGATGAGTATGTAGAAAAGATCAAAGGTGGTTGGACCGATGTCGACGTTATTATTACTATGCCTGCGTGTATGGGTAAGGTAGGAGCTTTAGGTAGAGTTTTAGGGCCAAGAGGTCTTATGCCGAATCCAAAGGCTGGTACTGTTACTATGGATGTATCGAAAGCTGTTACTGAAGTAAAGGCTGGTAAAATTGACTTCAAGGTTGACAAATATGGGATTATTCATGCTTCTGCTGGAAAGGTATCTTTTAGTGCTGATCAACTTGCAGAAAACGCGAATGAATTGATGAATGTTATTATGAAACTTAAACCATCTAGTGCAAAAGGTGCCTATGTAAAAAGTTTGACTTTTTCAAGTACACAAAGCGTTGGTGTAAAAGTAGAAGTAAAATCATTCTTATAAAGTGTTGTTACATTGCTTCCAATATATATTATTTCTCTAATTTAGACAGTATTAAAACATGAACAGAGAAGAAAAAAATCAAGTGATTGAAAATCTTAAGGTGAAATTGGAGTCAAATCCACATTTTTACTTGACTGATATCTCTTCAATGCGTGTTGAGGATACCAACACGCTAAGAGGGGCGTTTTATGAACAAGGAATTACAATTGAAGTTGTAAAAAACACATTACTTCAAAAAGCTATGGAGTCTGCCGAAAAGGACTACTCTGGGTTATATGGAGTTTTGAAAGGAGCTACTTCAATTATGTTTACGGAGGTTGGTAATACGCCAGCTAAAGTAATTGAAAAGTTCAGAAAAACGAGTGAAAAGCCATTATTGAAAGGTGCTTTCGTTGAGGAGAGTGTTTATGTCGGTGACGATCAAATTAAAGTTCTTAGCTCTATTAAGAGTAAGGATGAGTTAATAGGTGATCTTATTGCATTATTACAATCTCCTGCTAAAAACGTTATTAGCGGTCTTACAAGCGGTGGGTCAACACTTTCAGGTATTCTTAAGACATTATCACAGAAAGAAGATTAAAAATTATTATTTATTCAATTTAAAAGCTTAAAAAAATGGCTGATTTAAAAGATTTTGCAGAGCAATTAGTAAACTTAACAGTTAAGGAAGTAAACGAACTTGCTGGTATCTTAAAAGACGAGTATGGAATTGAGCCAGCTGCTGCTGCAGTTGCAGTTGCTGCTTCTGGAGATGGTGGTGGTGACGCTGCTGCTGAACAAACTGAATTTGACGTTATCCTAAAGGCTCCAGGTGGTGCAAAGTTAGGTGTTGTTAAATTAGTTAAGGAAATTACTGGTTTAGGTTTAAAAGAAGCAAAAGGTGTAGTTGATAGTGCTCCTGCTCCTGTAAAGGAAGGTGTTTCTAAAGATGAAGCCGAAACTATTAAGGCACAGTTAGAAGAAGCTGGTGCTGAAGTTGAGGTGAAGTAGTTCATCTAAGACATTTACAAAGGGTTAGTCCTATCCGTTACACGGATTGGTCTAACCCATTTTGTAGTTTAACACAATTGTATTTTTAACCAATACTATCATTTATGTCTGAATTGACTAAATTTACTCAAAGGATTAATTTTGCTGATGCCAAGGCGCGTCCTGAATATCCTGATTTTCTTGAAGTACAGTTACAATCTTTTTCAAACTTTTTTCAGTTCGAAACTACTCCTGAGAATAGAGAAACTGAAGGTTTGTTTAAAGTATTTAACGAAAACTTTCCTATTACCGATGCAAGAAATCAATTCGTTTTAGAATTTTTAGATTATTTTGTTGATCCTCCACGCTATTCACTAGAAGAATGTATACAAAGAGGACTTACCTATAGTGTTCCTCTTAAGGCCAAACTAAAATTATACTGTACTGATGAAGAACATGAAGATTTTGAAACAATTGTTCAAGATGTTTATTTAGGTACTATTCCTTATATGACCCCAAAGGGTACTTTTGTTATAAATGGAGCTGAGCGTGTTATTGTTTCTCAGTTACACCGTTCACCAGGTGTGTTTTTCGGTCAAAGCCGTCACGCAAATGGTACTAAGTTGTATTCTGCTAGGATTATTCCATTTAAGGGATCTTGGATTGAATTTGCAACTGACATTAATAGTGTAATGTACGCTTATATAGATCGTAAGAAGAAATTACCTGTTACAACTTTGTTAAGGGCTATTGGTTACGAGTCCGATAAAGACATCTTAGAGATTTTTAATCTTGCAGATGAAATTAAAGTAAATAAAAAGAATCTTAAGAAGACAGTTGGAAGAAAACTTGCTGCTCGTATTTTAAGGTCATGGGTAGAAGATTTCGTTGATGAAGATACAGGTGAAGTTGTATCTATTGAAAGAAATGAAATTATTATCGATAGAGAAACAGTTATTGAAGAAGATCATTTGGAGCTTATTGAAGATTCAGGTTCTAAAACTATTCTTTTACATAAAGATGATGCTTCAAGCGCTGATTTTGCGATTATCTACAATACATTACAAAAAGATACTTCAAACTCTGAAAAAGAGGCTGTTGAACATATTTATAGAGTTCTACGTAATGCAGAACCGCCAGACATGGACACTGCTAGAGGAGTAATTGATAAATTATTTTTCTCTGACTCAAGATATGATCTTGGTGAGGTTGGTAGATATAGAATTAATAAAAAATTAGGAAATGACTTATCGGAAGCATCCCGTGTGCTTACTAGAGAGGATATTATTTCTATAATTAAGTATTTAATTGAATTAATCAATGCTAAGGCTGAGATTGATGATATTGATCACTTATCTAACAGACGGGTTAGAACGGTTGGTGAGCAGCTTTATTCTCAATTTGGAGTTGGTTTGGCTAGAATGGCTAGAACAATAAGAGAGAGAATGAATGTTCGTGACAATGAAGTATTTACAGCAACAGATTTGATTAATGCTAAAACATTATCATCTGTTATAAATTCTTTCTTTGGAACTAACCAACTTTCTCAGTTTATGGATCAAACGAATCCATTAGCTGAAATCACCAATAAAAGAAGATTGTCTGCCCTTGGACCTGGAGGTTTATCTAGAGAAAGAGCAGGGTTTGAAGTACGAGATGTTCATTACACCCACTACGGAAGACTTTGTACAATCGAAACACCTGAGGGACCAAATATTGGTTTAATTTCCTCGCTTTGTGTTTATGCTAAAATAAACAAGCTTGGTTTTATCGAAACACCTTACAGAGATGTTGTAGACGGGAAAGTTGATTTAACTAAGTTTAAATACTATTCTGCTGAAGAAGAAGAAGGCAAGTTAATTGCTCAGGCTAATGCTACTTTAAACAACGACGGTACATTTGCAAAAAAATCTGTTAAAGCAAGATTGGAGGCCGATTATCCTATTGTCGAGCCAAAAGAGCTTGCAATGATGGATGTTGCACCTAACCAAATAGCTTCTATAGCAGCTTCGCTTATTCCATTCTTAGAGCATGATGATGCAAACAGGGCTTTGATGGGATCTAACATGATGCGTCAGGCTGTTCCTCTTTTAAGACCCCAAGCTCCTATTGTTGGAACTGGTTTAGAGAAGCAAGTTGCTAGAGATTCTAGGGTTTTAATTAACTCTGAAGGACAAGGTGAGGTTGAATATGTTGATGCGAATGAAATTCACATTAGATATAATAGAACTGATCAGGAAAAGTTAGTAAGTTTTGAAGATGATTTAAGAATCTACAAACTAACAAAATTTAAGAAAACTAACCAGGGTACTTGTATCAATCTTAAACCAATCGTAAGTAAAGGACAATCTGTCACAAAAGGTCAGGTTCTTTGTGAGGGATATGCTACTGAGAATGGCGAATTAGCTATTGGACGTAATTTAAAAGTAGCATTTATGCCTTGGAAGGGGTATAATTTTGAAGATGCAATTGTAATCTCAGAGAAGGTTGTAAAAGAAGATATTTACACTTCAGTTCATATTGAAGAGTTCGTAATGCAGGTGAGAGATACTAAACGTGGTTTAGAGGAACTTACTGCTGATATTCCAAACGTAAGTGAGGAGGCAACAAAGGACTTGGATGAAAATGGAATGATAAGAGTTGGTGCCGAGGTTAAGGAAGGTGATATTTTAATTGGTAAAATCACTCCAAAAGGTGAAACGGATCCTACACCAGAAGAAAAGCTTTTAAGAGCAATATTCGGTGATAAAGCTGGTGATGTAAAAGATGCTTCATTAAAAGTTTCTCCATCTGTTACTGGTGTTGTAATTGACAAGTTATTGTTTTCACGTGCAATTAAAGACAGGAAGTCTAGAGCTGATGAGAAGAATGCTGTCGCTAAACTAGAAGAAACATTCAAAAAGAACCTTAATGAAGTAAAAGGTGTTTTACTTGATAAGCTTTGGAAAATTGTTGAAGGTAAAACTTCTGCAGGTGTATTTAATTTGTACAAGGAAGAATTAATTGGAAAAGGATCAAAATTCACCAAAAAAGCTTTAGCGGATATCGATTATGATAATGTGAATCCTATGAACTGGTCGAAAGACGAGGGGATAAATGATATGATTAAGAGATTGATTCATAACTTTAACATTAAAGCTTCTGATATTTTAGGTGCACATAAACGTAAAAAGTTTGCAATTACCGTAGGTGATGAATTACCTCAAGGTATTGTTAAACTTGCTAAGGTTTATTTAGCGAAGAAGAGAAAGCTAAAGGTTGGTGATAAAATGGCAGGTCGTCATGGTAACAAAGGTATCGTTGCGAGAATAGTTCGTGAGGAAGACATGCCTTTCTTAGAAGATGGAACACCTGTAGATATCGTTCTTAATCCATTAGGTGTACCTTCTCGTATGAACTTAGGTCAGATTTATGAGACTGTTCTTGCTTGGGCTGGTGAAAAACTAGGGATGAAGTTTGCAACTCCAATTTTTGACGGTGCATCATTAGATCAAATAAAAGAATACACTGATAAAGCTGGAATCAATGAAAACGGGCAAACTTATCTTTATGATGGTGGTTCTGGTGAAAGATTTGATCAACCGGGTACTGTAGGTATTATTTATATGTTAAAATTAGGTCACTTAGTTGATGACAAAATGCATGCTCGTTCAATCGGACCTTACTCACTTATAACTCAACAACCACTTGGAGGTAAAGCTCAGTTTGGAGGTCAGAGATTTGGTGAGATGGAAGTTTGGGCACTTGAAGCATTTGGTGCATCCAATATTCTTCGTGAAATTCTTACTGTTAAGTCTGATGACGTTTATGGTAGAGCTAAAGCCTATGAAGCAATTGTAAAAGGAGAAGCAATGCCTGAACCAGGTATTCCTGAATCGTTTAATGTATTGTTACATGAACTTCAAGGATTAGGACTTAACATTACTTTAGGTTAATCCAGGTAACTGATTTTTTGTTAATTTATTATCGTACAACGATGGCATATAGAAAAAACGTAAAAACTCCACCAAAATTTGATAAGATAACTATTAGTTTATCTTCTCCAGAATTAATTCTGGATCGTTCAAGTGGTGAAGTAATAAAACCAGAGACAATTAACTACAGAACTTATAAACCTGAAAGGGATGGCTTGTTCTGTGAAAGAATTTTTGGTCCTGTTAAGGATTGGGAATGTCACTGTGGAAAATACAAGAGAATCCGTTACAAAGGAATTGTTTGTGATAGATGTGGAGTTGAAGTAACGGAAAAGAAAGTTCGTCGTGAGAGAATGGGACACATCCAATTGGTTGTGCCTGTTTGTCACATATGGTACTTCCGCTCCTTACCAAACAAAATGGGATATCTTTTAGGTTTGCCTACAAAAAAACTAGATATGATTATTTACTACGAGAGATATGTCGTAGTAAATGCGGGTGAGGCTGTGAATAAAGACGGAGAACCGTTAGATTATTTAGAGTTCTTAACTGAAGAAGAATATTTAGATATCTGTGATGCCTTACCTAAGGATAATCAATTTTTAGATAATGCAGATCCAAACAAATTTGTAGCTGCAATGGGTGCAGAGGCCTTAGAAATGCTATTGAAAAGGTTGGATTTAGATGCATTGTCTTATGAATTAAGACATAAAGCAAACACTGAAACCTCTCAACAAAGAAAAGCGGAAGCCTTAAAAAGATTAAATGTTGTTGAGGCTTTTAGATCAGCAAATAAGCATATTGAAAATCGTCCTGAATGGATGATTATTAAAGTTGTTCCTGTCATTCCACCAGAATTAAGACCATTAGTTCCATTGGATGGAGGACGTTTTGCTACTTCTGATTTAAATGATTTATACAGAAGAGTTATCATAAGAAACAACCGTTTGAAGCGATTGATTGAGATCAAAGCTCCAGAGGTAATTTTACGTAATGAAAAACGTATGTTACAAGAGGCAGTTGATTCATTATTCGATAACTCTAGAAAAGCTAACGCTGTTAAAACTGATGCTAACAGAGCTCTAAAGTCTTTATCAGATTCTTTAAAAGGTAAGTCTGGACGTTTCCGTCAAAACTTATTAGGAAAAAGAGTTGATTATTCTGCAAGATCAGTAATTATTGTTGGACCTACATTAAAATTACATGAATGTGGAATTCCAAAGAGCATGGCTGCTGAACTTTATAAGCCATTCGTCATTCGTAAGATGATTGAAAGAGGTATCGTAAAGACAGTGAAATCTGCCAAAAAAATGGTAGATAAGAAAGATCCTGTTGTTTGGGATATTTTGGAAAACGTGTTAAAGGGACATCCTGTTTTACTTAACCGTGCTCCTACGCTTCACCGTCTTGGTATCCAGGCATTTCAACCAAAATTAATTGAAGGAAAAGCAATTCAGTTACATCCACTAGCATGTTCTGCATTTAATGCCGATTTTGATGGGGATCAAATGGCGGTTCATCTTCCGTTAGGTAACGCGGCAATTTTGGAAGCGCAAATGTTAATGTTAGCTTCCCACAATATATTAAACCCTGCAAATGGTCAGCCTATTACTGTTCCGTCTCAGGATATGGTATTAGGGCTTTATTATATTACCAAGTCAAAGAAAGGAACTAAAAAGGAGCCTGTTAAAGGTGAAGGAATGACTTTTTATTCTTCCGAAGAGGTAATTATAGCGCTGAATGAAAAAGCAGTTGAGCTTCATGCTAATATTAGAGTAAAAGCAACTGTTAGAGAAAACGAAGAACTAGTTGAAAAGATTATAAAAACTACAGTTGGTAGAGTTTTGTTTAATCAAGATGTTCCAAAAGCAGTTGGTTTCATTGATAAACTTTTAACTAAAAAGGAACTTAAAAATGTAATCTCTGAGGTAATTAGAATTACAGGAATGGCAGATACAACAGAGTTCTTAGATAAGATTAAAGAAAGAGGTTTCTATAATGCTTTCAAAGGTGGTTTGTCGTTCTCATTAAATGATGTAATTATTCCTGAGGAAAAGGTTACTTTAATAGCTCAAGCTGAAGAGAAAATCACTGAGATAAAGAATAATTATAACATGGGGTTCATCACCAATAACGAGCGTTATAACCAAGTTATTGATGTATGGAGTAGAACAAATGTTGAGTTAACAGAAGTTCTTATGAACAATTTGGAGACGGATCGGCAAGGTTTTAATTCAGTTTATATGATGTACCATTCTGGTGCTAGGGGATCTAAAGAACAGATCCGTCAGTTATCAGGAATGAGAGGTTTAATGGCTAAGCCACAAAAGTCGGGTGCTACCTCCCAAGCTGTAATTGAAAATCCAATTATATCTAACTTTAAAGAAGGGCTTTCAATTCTTGAGTACTTTATTTCTACACACGGTGCTCGTAAAGGTCTTGCAGATACGGCTCTTAAAACGGCTGATGCAGGTTACCTAACACGTCGTTTAGTTGACGTTGCCCAGGATGTGGTTGTTACTGCATTGGATTGTGGAACGTTAAGAGGTCTTGAAGCTACTGCCTTAACTAAGGATGATGAAGTTGTTGAAACTTTAGGAGCTAGGATCGAAGGTAGAACTTCTGTTCATGATGTTTACCATCCTCAAACAGGTGAAATTATTGTAAACGCTGGTGAAGAAATCACTGCTATCATTGCGGATATTATTGAAGATTCTCCAATTGATACTGTTGAAATTAGATCAGCACTTACTTGTGAACAAGGTAGAGGTATATGTGCTAAATGTTACGGTAGAAACTTAGCTTCTGGAAGGCAAGTTAAACCAGGCGAAGCTGTTGGTGTTATTGCAGCACAATCGATTGGTGAACCTGGAACTCAGTTGACACTAAGAACTTTCCATGTTGGGGGTACTGCTTCCACATCTTCTGCTGATAGCAAAAACATTGTTAAGTATGATGGTATTTTAGAAATTGATGAACTAAAGACTGTTGCCGGGGAAAATGATTTAGGTGAAAAAGTAAATATAGTTATTGGTCGTTCGGCTGAAATGAGGGTTGTTGATCCTAAAACTAAAATCCAATTAACTTCTAACCTTATTCCTTATGGAGCATCGTTATATATTAAGCCTGGTAAGAAAGTTAAAAAAGGGGATGTAGTTTGTGATTGGGATCCATATAATGCTTCTATTATTTCTGAAGAATCAGGTAAGGTTCAATTTGATTTTATTGAGGAAGGAATTACATTTAGAGTCGAGTCTGATGAGCAGACTGGATTTGAAGAAAAGGTAATCGTTGAAAATAGAGACAAAAAAAGAAATCCTAATATTCAAATCGTTAAAGGTGAAGAAGTTATCAGATCTTACGCACTTCCGGTTGGAGCTCATATTAGTGTTGAAATTGGTGAAACAATTAAGCCTGGTCAAATTTTAGCTAAAATTCCTCGTTCTGCTGCTAAAGGTGGTGATATTACTGGTGGACTTCCTAGGGTAACTGAGTTATTCGAAGCTCGGAATCCATCAAATCCAGCTGTTGTTGCTGAGGTTGATGGTATTGTGACTTACGGGAAAATCAAACGTGGTAATAGAGAAGTAATTGTTGAAGCTAAAACTGGTCAAATTAAGAAATACTTAGTTCCATTATCCAAGCATATTTTAGTTCAGGAAAACGATTATATCAAAGCAGGGATGTCGCTATCTGAAGGGGCTATTACTCCAAGTGATATACTAAGAATACAAGGTCCAACAAAGGTTCAGGAATACATTGTAAATGAGATCCAAGAAGTTTATCGTTTACAAGGTGTTGGTATTAACGACAAGCATTTTGAAGTAATCGTTCGTCAGATGATGAGAAAAGTTGTTATTGACGATGCTGGAGATACTAAATTCTTAGAAAAAGAAATTGCAAATAAGATTGATTTCAATAAAGAGAATGATAATATTTTTGGTAAAATGGTTGTTGTTGAAGTTGGAGGTTCTACCGAATTAAAACCTGGACAAATAATTACTGCTCGTAAATTAAGAGAAGAGAACTCTAGTTTAAGAAGAGAAGATAAAGTTTTGGTTGAGGCAAGGGAAGCAATTCCAGCAACATCTACGGCAATTCTTCAAGGTATTACTAGAGCATCATTGCAAACTAATTCCTTTATTTCTGCAGCATCTTTCCAAGAAACAACTAAAGTCCTCAATGAGGCTGCAGTAAATGGAAAGATTGATTATTTGGAAGGACTGAAAGAGAATGTTATTGTTGGTAAGAAAATACCAGCTGGTACAGGTTTAAAACTGTATGATAACATCGTTGTTGGTTCTAAAGAAGAATATCAAGCTTTAATTGATTCAAAAAAAATGAGCGAAGAATTATAGTATGAGCGACTTTAAAGAGGATAATCAACAAGAACCGAATCAACTTAGTATTGAACTTAGCGAAGAGGTTGCTGATGGTGAATATTCAAATTTGGCTATCATTTCACATTCGAATTCAGAGTTTATTATGGATTTTGTGAAAATTATGCCAGGTGTGCCAAAAGCTAGAGTTAAGAGTAGGGTTGTAATGACTCCTCAAAACACAAAACGGTTGGTTAATGCTTTAAACGAAAATATACGGAAATTTGAACAAATTAATGGACCGATAAAAGAAGCAAATGATCCTGGATCGAAAGGCTTTCCTATCAACTTTGGCGGTACAAAAGCAGAAGCCTAATAATTTAAACCCCTCGTTTTAACGAGGGGTTTTTTATTTGTAATAAATATAAATATGGAGATTGTTGCAAAAACATTTGCGGGGCTAGAAGATCTATTAGCTTCTGAGATTGAAGTTGCTGGTGGCAAGAAAATTAAAAAGATAAAAAGGGGTGTAACATTTGAAGGCAATGATGAATGTCTATATAGGTGTTTGCTTTCTCTGCGGACTGTTTTAAGACTATTAATACCTGTATTTAAGTTCAAGGCTCATACAGAAAAAGATTTATATTTTAAGGCTAAGAAATTACCTTGGGAAGAATATATGGAACTTGATCAAACTTTTTCTATTGATTGTATTTCTAATTCGAGCGTATTTACTCATAATAAATTTGCAGGATTAAGAGTTAAAGATGCATTGTGTGATCGTTTTAGATCTAGAAATAATGACAAGCGACCTGATGTAAATATTAGAAACCCAGACTTACCAATTAATGTCCATATTAATGAACTCGATGTCACCATTCTTTTAGACGTAGCTGGATTTTCTTTGCATCAAAGGGGATATCGTAAAAAAGATCATATTGCACCTTTAAATGAAGCACTAGCAGCGGGTATAATACTATTATCTAGTTGGGATAAAAAGACAGATTTACTTGACCCAATGTGTGGTTCTGGAACAATTCTAATTGAAGCTGCTATGATTGCTCAAAATTTCCCTCCAAGATTATTTGTTAATTCATTCTCCATTGAGAAATGGGACAATTTCGATAAACAATTGTGGGTTGCTGTTAAGAAGCAATTAAAAATGGAGATTGAACCTAGTTCTGTTAAATTTAAGGGGTTTGATATTTCAAGTAAAGCGGTATCTATGACTGAATTTTCCGCGAGGGATATGATGCTTGACGATAGAATTCAAGTTGAAAACGTTGATTTTTTTGAAGCTGATAATAATTGGGATTCTGGTTTTATTATTAGTAATCCGCCTTATGGAGAGCGTTTAAAAGAAGATGATATTATTGGGTTTTATAAAGAAATCGGGAATACATTTAAAAAGAATTATTCTGGATTTCAAGCTTGGATATTGAGTAGTAATTTTGAAGCTTTAAAGTTTATTGGGCTAAAACCATCCAAGAAGATTCCTTTGAAAAATGCTGCACTAGATGTTAAATTACAAAAGTATGAAATGTATTCAGGTAGTAAGAAGGCTAGTAAACAAGTTGATTAGATATTATGAACTACATCAATAAGATTTTCGCTTCTCAAAGTCTTATTGATGTAATCAATGCATCTTTATATTTAAAATCTAATTCCTGTCATCTTCTGGAATTGGTCTAGTGGACATGGATACTTCTAATTTGTCTATAAAACCTTCAGATTTGAAGAATTTTAGGAAGATTAATCTGGTCCATTATCGGTGTGTTAATATCTAAAAGTATTTAATTTGTAAACTGCTGGTGACCTTCTTGAATTCTTTTCGAAATTTCATCAAATCTTTTTTCAATTCATAATTTATCTTGCCCACTAACATAGGGAATAGTTGTATATTGTCTTTTATTACAGTTAAAAGACTTCTGAATTGGTGTGAATCCATTGAAATAAATTGGGACTTTAGTTCACTTAATTCCTTTTCTTTTTTGTTTAGATTTTTTCAATTCAACTTTTGTAATATCTTTTTCTGCTATAAATGATATTTCACGAGAGATATCTTTTAATATTTTTTCATTTTCAAACAGATTATTACTTGAAGGTAGTATAGTAAGGAAAATATATGTTATTTCAATTCCTACAATTACAGGTATGGTAGACAAATTAAACGAATATGAAATTAACACGTCTGGATTGTATTTTAGTTTTATATTATTTACTATTTGTGGAGTAAATTCCGATAGCGTTCTATCCAAAATTTGTTTTAGTTCATTATTCTCTTCAAAAAATAAATCACTAAGATTACGTACCTCTTGAACTGTCTTGGCTATAGTGTTTTCAATAAGAAATCCATTGCTGTTTGAATTTTGGATTACTTTAAAAAGGATACCTGAAATTCCTTTTGACTGTTTGAGTATTATTTCTTGTGATAAACTAAGCGCTTCTTTTAATTGTAGAGGCGAGTTCGCAATATTTGCAATGGATTGTAAAAGTTTTGTGTTTCGCTCATTTTTTGAAATTACTGTATTGGCTTTTGATAATTGCCTTTCCTTTTTAATTAAACTTTTTTCATTTTGGATTCTTTCAAAAGTGTTTGTGAAAATTTCGCCTATCAATCGTAGTTTATTTATATCTTCTTGATTCCAATCTTTCTTTTGGTCTAAATAAGAGATTCCTAACCCTCCTTTTAAATTTCTGTTTAATAAAAGTGGAATAATTAAGATAGATTCAATTTTGTTTTGCCTAAAAGCTTCTATTTCCGTTTCAAATTCATCAGGAATTAATTGAGTATCTTTTATTATTACAGGTTCAAATTTGCTTAGTTTGGAATAAATAAGTGGTAAATCTTTTTTGTTAATTAAATTTTGAATAGATGAGGATTCCTGTCCTTTAAAGGTTTCATGATCTAAAGTGAATTCTTTGTTTATGATACTAAAAACAAATGAGTTTTGGGCAGTGTTAAATTCAAGTATATCATCTAGGGCAACTTTTATTTGTGTATCTAATTCAGTCGATTGAACACTAACTAATTCAGTCGATATCTTTGAGATTAAATGCTCAAACTTATTTCTTTTGATTAATTGAGTATTTAAAAGTTTCAAAGCGTGAGTTCTCCGTTCAACTCTTTCTTCTAACTTTTCATTTAACTTCTTTATTTGTTGCTGAGCCTTAACTTTTTCTGTTAAATCAATATTAGTTCCTGTAAGTCTAATATATTCATCAGATTTGTTTTTGTGACCTTTTGCTCTAGATAGAATATGAATGAATTGACCGTTTTTATGTTTTAATTTTAATTCAATTTCATAGGTTGCATTCCTACCCGATACATAATTATTTAAATGGTTAAAGTATTTTTGTAAATCGTCTTTATGTAAAATGGTTTCCCAAGTTTGAAGTTTATTTTCTAATTCATCACTTTTATACCCTAACATTTCTTTCCATGTAGGAGAGAAGTAAATTTCATTCGTTTCTAAGTTCCAGTCCCAAATACCAACGTTGGTTCCTGTTAAAGCTAAATTTAATCGTTCTTCATTTTTTTTTAATGCTGAGCTAATAATTATGTTTTCTTTTTCTGCTTGTAAATTAGAAAATGCTTTGTTTATTATGAATTTTAAATTGGAAGGTTCCCATGGTTTTTTAACATATTGCCAAATACCTATCTCATTAATAGCTTTTTCTAATGCTTCAATATCAGTATATCCAGTTAGTAAAATGAATTTACAATTTGGTGATTTTTTTTTTGCTTTGATCATGAATTCAGTTCCTGTAAGACCTGGCATTCTTTGATCTGAAATAATTATATCAAAATGTTGATTTTTATTTAGTATTTCCAAAGCCTCCTCTCCTGAAGAGGAGGTTTGAATCATATAATCGCTTTTAAAACTTACTTTAAATAATGTTAGATTAATTGATTCATCATCAACATATAAGATTTTTGGTTTGATTTTTAGTTCTTTTTTAGACATGTTGCTATTTAAAATATGCTAAAGGTATCGTATCTTTTAGATGATATTTTGTTTAAAGAGTGCTTTTTAAGTTTAAAAAGGAAATCACTGCTAATATTTAATGCGCATTTAGTTAGAGGGCTTTCACTAACCCCCCAACAGAAATTATCAATAAATTTTATAGGACATAAAACTTGTAAGTCTGCTTCCTTTGTCTGCCCGTTTAAATTATTAACGGAAATTATTAGAAGTATTTTAAATATGATTTTTTTCACTTGAAGCATAAGCAGTCTTGAATTATACTGTTCAAGCGGGAAAAGGTTGCTAATTAATGAGTTGTTTTAGTCTTTGTATAGCTTCTTGGTTTTGTGATGATAAAATTGAATTATATGTCGTTTTTTTCTCCGATTCCGTAAGATGCCAACTTAAACTTAACTGTTTTTCTTTGGTATTGTCAAGGACCATATTTAGTACATCTACATTCCCGCTAAACCATTCACTTGTGTATTGAATAAGTTGATCGTGATCATAATCTTGAGTTAAGAATAAATTTTTGTAAATTGTTTCCACTGGTGCAGAAAGACTTGCTAAGAAGCTTTTTTCCTTTTCCACTTCTACCTCTGGCTGCTTTCTAGAGTCTCTTATTTGAATGAATACGACTCCGCTTGTATTATCTGCAATCCATTTCCTAAATGTATACAAGAATTTAACTGAATTTTTCACGCCAAAATTATCTCTTAAACCTGCATCCATGACTTTAAGTGCAGGTTTACTTGGTAGATATACAATTGGCATTACATAAGGGAAGGTACTACTCATTCTTAATGCGGATAGAAATTTTAAATCATTAGCTCCTTGTTCTTTAAAAAATCGTTTAAATTCAATACTTTCTAATAAATAATCATTTGAAATATTTTCTTGAGGTGCAATATAGGAGAGGTAAGATGTAGGTTGTGGAGAAATGATTAATCGTTGTCCATTATTTATTATTGTTGGATTTACAATTAGCATTGGGATTTTAGATTCAAACTCAGGTTTATAATATTCATAAAGCTTTTTATTCATAAAGCCTCTTGTGTTATCATTTAGTTGTTCTTCAAAAGCGTAACCTCTATCTTTAGTGTATTCAAATCCATTATTTTCGAATTTTTGAAACTTGAAAATAAAATCATTTATTGTCAATGAAAATGCGATACGGTTTAAAATATCTTTAGATAAATCTTCATTGTATTTCCGATCATGAAAGTTGGTGATATTGTTATTTTTTTCACGTAACATCAATTCTCTTAAATAAGATATTCCAACTAATCCTCCTGAGGATCCAGAAATTAATTGAGTTTGGTTTAGAAGCTTACCATTTAAAAGACTGTCGCAATATTGCATAGAGTAAAACGACCATAATGCGCTTCTCATTCCTCCCCCTGTAGTATTAATAAAAACCATTTTAGGCTTTTTATTTTTTGAGATAGTATTTTTTGCTTTCCAATTTTCCAAAATTCGGATTGTGTGTAAATAATCATTTCTATAATTTACGGGGTTTATGTTATGATTTAGCACGTCAGTGTTGAATTGTGCTGGTTTTGTTTCATAATTTAAACCGTAAGCTTTATTGTGAGGAGAGAATAACTCATATTTACTGACATGGTTAAACAAAACTAAGAGTATAATTAAAATAGCAGGAGCCCATCCTCTAAACCAAGAGTGTACCGCGCTAGCAATCATAATGAACATAGTGAACATTAAGGTTAAACTAGCTCCTGCAGGAATCATAAAGTAATCAATGTTACTTCCAAAACTTAAGGATATGATTGTTATTAGAGCAATTATTTCAAATAAAGCTGCATTTAGGTGGTTTTGTTCAAAAACTTGTCTAAGCATCGATCGGTCATAATGTTCTGTAGACCTTGCGATACCAACGGTAAGTGGGCGAGATAAATAGGTTTCAACTCTCCATTCTTTTTCGGAATTAAAAAAGTTTTCCCATTTAACTTTTTTGTGAAAACCTGCGTTTATTGGATTGCTTTTTGGTTTAGTTGTGTATTTTCCTTTTGATACTTTCTCAAGGTCTTTGTTTGTTTTCGTGAAGTAAACAAAATTAATAGTGATCATTAATCCAATACCAATTAAAAAGCCAAGTTGAAAAATAAAGGTGTCAATAATAGAATAACCTTCTTCATAAACAAGGAATTTAAAGGAGCTTATTAAGTAAATCAATATTAATGATCCTGACCAAAAAACATTATTCAGTGTGTATTTTAAAAAGGGCTTTGATAAGGTAGCTATGAAAGGGAATTTATGTCCATTTGTGATGTAACTCGAAACATTAAAAGCCATAATAAAACCTCCAAACGAAAAACCAACTATAAAAAAAGATAGAAAACTTACATGCCCTAAATACTCTGGGCTAAGATACAAAAATGGTATTCCGTATTTTTCCGAAATCATTCGTGAAGATATGGCTACAATAAGAAACCAAAACGATATTAAAACAGGATTGTTTTTTAAATGGACAAGCATTAGTTGTATGGGAAAGAAGTAAAATACTTTCCTAAACAAGATTGAGCTTTTTATTTTTGTGATTATTCCCATTTAATTAGTTGAATCTTGTACTTAGAAAAATCAGAAAAGGTTTATTCTAAATAGAATTTTTTATTTACTCTTTTGATTACTATACCATTAATATAGCCAGAAAAAAAAGCGACAAATTTTTCGTCCTTGGATATCACTGGTGAGCCATCTTTTTCTCCAACAGAAAAAGGGTGTTTTGTTCCATTATTTAAATCAAGAACCTCTGCACTATTATTTTTATCTAATCCAATAAAATTTAACTTTCCTAATTTAGCTGTAGATTGCCCTTTAATGGGTAATTCAAACCAAATACTTTTGTGAGTAGAATAGGAAAGTTCACAAACACCGCCAATACTCGAAAGGTAAATTGCATTTTTTTGTTTTGAAATTCCAATTATATTATGTTTTGTATTCAAAATCACTTTACTTTTTAATGTTTTTCGAGAGATTTCTAAGAGTTGTTTAGGTTGATTTTTTTTAACAACTAAAAGAATTGAATCATTTTTCCAGTTAGCAGCTGCAATATCTGTAATTTTAGTACCTAATGTTTTTCGAGTGATTCTTTTCGAAATAAAAACTTCGTTTTTCAAGCCATATTGACCAATCGATAAAAGAAGTTTACCTGTTAAATTCCATTTAGGGGAAGTGAAAGCAGTATCTCTAGCAACTGCTAGTGGGTTGTAAATACTATTTCTGTCTGTTAATTCATTTATATATTTTGCATAGTGAAAGCCGTTTTTAGAAAAAGTAACTGGTAAATCATAAAAGTCAATAAAGTAAATGTTTTTGGATTCTTCAAATGAAGATTCAAATGCAATTCGTCTGCCCGAATTATCCCAGTCTAATCCGCCTTTGTTGTCATCGTAAGTTAAAATTAATGAATCTCCATATTGCATTTTCTTATAGGGAAGTCGATCATTAAGGAAGGATAAACCGCTAATAAATAATATGGAGATTAATGTTTTTTTCATGTTTTAATAAGCTGAGAGATTTGTTTTCTCTTTATTTTTCCGCTTTCAGTTCTTGGGAATTCATTCAGTACGAAATACTTTTTAGGAAGTTCATATTTAGAAATATTTAATGTCGTATTCTTTAGTCTTTTAATTGGTTTTCCTTCGGAAACTAGAACAACTATCTCACCAAACTTCTCATCTATCAAACCAACTATTACAAATGGTATTTTTATATGTTGCTGAATCTTTTTTTCAACTTCTTCCGGAATGATTTTAACACCGCCTGAATTAATTAAGTGATCACTTCTTCCAATCCATTGAAATTCCGACTCAGATTTAAGAGTAATCAGATCTTTGGTGCAGAAAGACTCTTTGATAAGCTGGTTTTTATTTAATATTAATTCGTTATTGCTATTTGTTTTAACAGTAAATCCCGGAAGTGTTTTAAAGTAGCTTTCTTTATTAGGGAGTAATCTTTTAATGGCAAAATGAGTTAATGTTTCAGTTGTTCCAAATGATTCAAAGATTGCAGTTTCAAAATTAGCAAGTGAATTTAATAATCTATTATCTACATTTCCACCTCCAATAAGTATTTTATCAAAGTTTTTAATCTTTCCAGATTCCAGTAAATCTAACATCTGCATAGGTACAAATGGAGCAAAATCATACTTTTCAGAAATATATTTTGATGGAGAAGTTGATGGTGGAGCTAGTGTTAAGTTAAGTTTGCCAATAATAGCTCTTACAATCATCATTTTCCCCGCAACGTAATTTGTACTTAAGGATAAAAACACTTTATGACTTGGTTTTAGATTGAAATATTGAAGAGTAGCTGATGCGCTAAAGACCATCTGTTCTTTAAGGACTTTAATTTTTTTCTTTTCACCTGTAGTTCCACTTGTTTTTAGAGTAAACTCAGTTTGATTTTTGTAGGACTTCAAAAAAATCAAGTAATCTTCTAACCAGTCCTCTTCAATTGTTGAGGCCTCTATTTTTAGAATAGCATTTTCAATGGTAATGGAGGAAAAGTCTAGTTGAATCTTCATTAAGTCAAATTTACAACACCTAGTAAATTAATAAAAGTTAAAGAACAATTCATTATGATTTAATTCCTTAATTAAATTGTAATTTTGTCGCATGAAAAAATGGGCGAGACTTATCATTGTCTTTATAACCATCCTAACAGGATACTTTGTTTTTGAGCTTCAAAATTTAGAGTTTGATTACGATTATGAAAAATATTTCCCAAAGGAAGATAATTCCATGAAAGTTTTTGAGAAGTATCGAGACGAGTATGGGGACGACAGTGATTTTTTACTTATTGCAGTGGGGAATGGAGAAAAACTTTTTGATTTAAATTTTTTAAAAAAAGTAAAGGCCTTTGGAGATGAGTTTAAATCTCAAAAGATTGTTGAATTTGTAGTTTCCCCAGTTCATAATTGCAAATACCTCAAAAAGTCAGGATTTGCCGGAATAAAATTGATTGATTATTTGGACCTGTCAAAACCTGAGATTACAAAATCAGATAGTGCTTTTATATTTGCAAATGAACAATTTGTAGGAAGTTTCTTACCCGAAAACGCTCAAACATTATGTTTATTTATAAAAATAGAAAGTCAACTTAATAAAAAGGAATCAAAAGATATAATTGATTTTGTTTACGCAAAGAAGGCGGAGTATGGATTTAAAGATTTTCATTTTAGCGGTCGAGTTTTAGCTCAAGTTTATTTTGTAGATGTTATGGTCTCCGAGTTAGGTGTTTTTATGACTACTTCAATTATTTTGTTAATAGGGTTTTTATATATATCCTTTAGAAGCTGGTGGGGTGTTGTTATTCCATTAATAATCATAATTATTTCCATTATTTGGACACTTGCGATTATGCTTTTTACAGGCAAATCATTTGATTTATTAATGGTTATGCTTCCTACAATTATCTTTGTTGTGGGAATGTCCGATCTGGTTCATCTTTTAACCAAATACCTTGATGAACTCCGAAAAGGCGCGCCTAAGAATGTTGCTTTAAAAATAGCTTTTATTGAAGTTCGATGGGCTACCTTTTTCACATCATTAACCACAGCGATTGGTTTTTTCGCCTTGATATTTGCGAACATCTCTCCAATACGAGAGTTTGGTATTTATGCTGGAGTAAGTGTATTTGTTGCTTACTTTTTGGCATTTACCTTGCTCCCCTCAGTTTTACTTTTAGTAAAGCCGCCATTAGGTTTAATCAATATGAAAAGACAAAATATTTGGGATGGAATTTTAAGGGTATTGTTTATAAAGGTGCTTAACAATCAGAGGGCAATTTTACTCTTGGTTATAGGACTGGGGAGTATTGGAGTATTTACAGCATATGACCTCAAAATTAACAACTTTTTACTAGAAGATTTATCTAAAGAAGATCCTATAAAAAAAGATGTTTTGTTTTTTGAGGAAAATTATTCTGGGTTAAGACCATTTGAAGCGGAAATAACTACCGACTCTAGCGGTGTATTTAATTATAAATTTGTTCAAGAATTAGAAAAGTTAGAAACTTACCTGAAATCATCTTATACACAAGAAGGAGTGGGGTTTTTACTTTCCCCTCTAACGATAATAAGAGAGGCCAATTTTGTGAAAAGAAATTCAAAAGCTGAGTTTAGAAGCATTCCTGAAACAAAACGGAGATATGAAACTTTGTTGAAATATATAAAGAAGGCTAATTCAAATTTTGTGGATAATGAAATGGTAAAGCAATGGACTTGCATAGCTAAAGATTCCACAAGTTGCCGAGTTTCAGGAAAAATAAAAGATGTTGGAGGCTTAGCCATTAAGGATGCTAATGAAAAACTGAAGGTTTTTTTAGAAAACGAAATTAACCCTGAAATCCTGAAGTTAAAATTGACGGGAACAGCAATGTTAATTGATAGGAATAATGAGACCTTAGCTATTAATTTAATGTTTGGACTCATATTGGCGTTTGGAGTGATTGCAATCATAGTAGGATGGATGTTTAATTCTTTAAAAATCGCATTACTCTCTTTAATACCTAACATATTACCATTACTATTGGTGACAACAGTAATGTGGTTTGCCGGAATAGATTTAAAAATAAGTACAAGCTTGATTTTTACTTTAGCTTTTGGAATTGCTGTTGATGATACAATTCATTTATTAGCGAAGTATAAACTAGAGCGTAAAAAAGGAAGGTTTCATTTATATGCCCTGAAGCGTAGCTATTTATCTTCAGGGAAAGCAATAATTGTAACAACCTTAATATTAGTTGGTGGTTTTTTAACGCTAATGTTTAGTTCTTTTACAAGTACTTTTTATATGGGATTATTGGTGAGTGTTACTTTAATTATTGCTGTGGTATTAGATCTTCTTATCCTGCCATTAATTATGTTGTACGGATTAAAACCTGTGCATGAAGAAAATCAATCTTCTAAAGCAAATTAAATATAATCTCTTTCGTGAGTTCATCTCCAAATTTTCATTGGGATCAGCTGCATGGTTTTAGTCTATTGAATAATAGAGATTTTAGGGTTTAGTAAAACTAATAATAGGAGTTTATAATTCGCTCAGAAATATCTTGGTACGATCTGTTTTTTTGGAGCCGGAGGTATTGTGATATTGTTGTGATGAATTACCAATATCCAAGGAAAGAATTAAGGGGTACTCTTTAAAATCAAAGCAGACTTTTATTTTTTAGTGGATCAGGGTGTTTTTTTTGATATACCTTTTAATAAAATAGCATCAACCTTGTAATTTGTTTGAGGCTGTATTTGAATTACTCCTTGAGTTATAATTTCTAGTTTTTTAAACTGCCGAGGTGACTTAATATTAAAATTAAAGACTCCTGCAAGCGTATCATTTTCAGTCTTCATAAGAAATGAATTAGTCGAAATATTAATAAGAGTACCTTCGATCTTCACAATTGCTTTTGTTTTATCTACACATTCATGTTTTACAGCCGTATACGAGATCGTATTTCTTTCATTTATATATTGATTACCGATTTGAATACATACAATACTGTCGCCTTTTAAACGATCAAAAAAAGTGTAATTGGTTTCTATTGCAAATTGTTTAGTTGTTTGATTACTACATGAAAAAATAAGCCATGAACTAAGCGTTAGTAATAAGGTTCGATACATAAAATCTTATATTCGTAATCAAATATGAGAAAGATAATAATTCTAGGTTTAATTTTAAGTTCTGTATCAGTAAGTGCATCAGGTTTAAACGAAGATGCCTATTCATGGTATGGTTTAATTCCTGCTTTGATAGCTATTGTAATTTCTATCCTAACAAGGCAAGTTATTTTATCCCTTGTTTTAGCAGTCGTTTCAGGATCAGTTATTTTTTATTTGTTTAATCCGTCGGATAGTTATTTATTTGGAATTGATAAAGCGATAGATCATTACATTCTAGATTCACTAGTAGACTCAGGTCATGCCTCAGTAATTTTGTTTTCTTTACTAGTAGCAGGTATGATTAATGTAATAAATAGAATGGGGGCATTTAATGGTTTGGTTAATTGGTTGTCTAAGTTTGCTACTACTAAAAGGTCAGCCTTATTAACCACCTATTTCCTTGGTTTTATTGTGTTTTTTGATGATTACGCGAATACGTTAGTAGTAGGGAATACGATGCAAAAGATTACTGATAAGTTCAAAATATCAAGAGAGAAACTAGCATTTATAGTAGATGCAACTGCAGCACCAATAGCAAGTATTGCATTAGTGTCAACATGGATTGGTTATGAGGTGCAATTAATAGATGAGGGTATTGCAAATGCGAATATTGCAGCTAGAGTAGGAGGTGGGTATTCAGTATTCTTGAATTCAATTAGTTACTCTTTCTATCCTATATTTATTTTAATGTTCATTTTGATTCTTATTCTAACAGGGAAAGATTTTGGACCAATGAAAAAGTTTGAGCTCAAAGCACAAATAAAGGCATCAGAAAAATCAATTCAAAACGAAAAATCTATTGCTCCAATTTGGGCTGTTTTACCAATCGGTATATTATTGTTTGTTACTCTATTTGGTATTTATAGCACAGGGAATAAAGGAGAAGGAGTTGCTCAGGCCATTCAAAATGGAGATTGTTATAAAGGGCTTATTTGGGGGAGTTCAGCAGCGCTATTTGTAGCCTTAATAATTAGTAGTTTAAATAAAAATGCTTTTGAAGATTCCATTAACTGGATTTTAGACGGAATGAAGTCGCTAGTTCCAGCAATTGTTATTCTTGTTTTAGCTTGGTCTTTGAATGGAGTATTGTCCGATTTAAAACTCGGTGAATTTCTATCTGATTTTATCGTATCGACTGAAATGGACTTTTATTTACTTCCCGTAATTGTGTTCATTTTTTCTGGTTTTATTGCATTTTCAACTGGTTCGAGTTTTAGCACAATGGGAATATTATTTCCGATAGTAATAAGTATAGCCAGTTCTTTTTTATCAAATGAGGGGGAAGTTTCTGCAATTTTTTATTGCTCCATTGCATCCGTTTTATCAGGTGCTGTTTTAGGTGATCATTGTTCTCCAATTTCAGACACGACTATATTGAGTTCTATGGCAACAGGATGTAACCACATTAATCATGTTAATTCACAGTTAATCTATTGTTTAGTTGTTGGGGTTTTATCAATTGTAATTATCTTGTTACAAGGTGTGTTTGGTATCCCGTTTTGGATACTGATGATAATTGGATTGCTTTTAATTTATTTGACAATCAATATGTTGGGAGAAATTGTTGACACAGTTTCTGTTAAATTAGTTTCTTTAACGAAAAAAAAAGCTCATTAGTGGTTTTAAAGTGAGGTTTAGGCTAATTTTTTTGTTTGGTAAGGTAAAACATCTTTTATTTGTCTTTGTAAACAAAACAAATCTATCAGATGGATCAAACGACAGCAAAAGAAATTATCAAAGAAACAGATTATTTAGATGGTCGTATCCTTGTAATGGAGGATAGTAAAAAGAAAACTAAATTTTGTAAAATTATTTGGAAAGGTTTCTCGGCTACTCAAAAAGATGAGAATGATGAAGAAGGTTCAGCAAGAGTTAGAGTAAAGGATCTAATGACAGGTAAAGAGTTTACAGACAATTTGACAAAAATTGTTAGACAATTTCCTGAGGGTTTGATTTCTACCAAGGAAAGTGCAAAAGCTGAAATTTTCACATTATTGCAGGACAATAAAGCTTTTGAAAATAAAACTTTAGAGTGGATTACAGAAACTGTAACATTCGAAAAAGAAGGAGTGAACATGGAGAGGTTACTTACGGAACTTTGGTTAGAGTCAAAAGTTACCAAAGCACGTTTTAAGTCAGACGACATGGTCGTTTATAATGCACGAAAGTAAGTTAAAAAAATGGTTTTTAATTGTTAGTGCCGCCCATTTAGGGTGGCTTTTTTTTGTTTTCATAAGAATATGGCATTATTAATTTTTTGATTTTATGGTATAAGAATTATTCTTGTCAATTTACCAGCAGACCCAATTTGACTTAATTATCAATTTTTTTTGAAGATTACTATATTTAACACCAATATTTGTAAAGTAGGGTGATAACATTCTAAGCCCTAAACTTGAAATTTTAAGTTTTACGTTTCTTCTTTTTCGCGGCTGGAAAAAGTACGTTATTTAAAATTAAACGGTACCCTGGAGAATTAGGGTAAAGGTTTAAGTCTGTAGGAGGGTCTGACACCCTGTGCGTATGATCCTCTGGATCATGACCTCCGTAAAAGGTCCAAGTTCCTTTTCCAAATTCACCGTGAATGTATCTAGCAGAGTTGATTGATTTAGTTTGCCCGAGAATCAAAACATCTGATCTAATATTTTCTTTTCTAAAAGCAGTTGTTTGTCCCATAAAACCTTTTACAATTGAAGTGTGGTTTTGGCAAAGCATTGTAGGGACAGGGTCCCATTTAGCACTAAAATCAAACAATGTAAAAACATCCGATTGAATACCTTTTGTTTTAAACAGTTTAAAATGATCGTCCGTTGCATCAATTGAACTGAATTCATATTTCGTTGGATCTGTAACCAAATTATAGTCTTTAAAAGCAAAACCGTTGAGGTAAGAAAGTTTCGATTGCATTTGAGGATCATTAGGGTCACCGTCAAACATAGATTTACAGATGTCTGTATTTTGAGCAGCTAAAGCAATGTCATAAGAGTCGGTCGCTGCGCACATTGCAAACATAAACCCACCATCGAATACAAATTGTTTGATTTTTAAAGATACAGCGAGTTTTAAATCCGATACCTTATCAAATCCTAGTTTGCCTGCTAACCCTTCGTTAAAACGTATATATTCCTTAAACCAAGGTGCATTTCGGTAACTACTCCAAAACTTACCGTATTGTCCTGTGAAATCCTCATGATGTAAATGTAACCAATCATATTCTGAAAGGTCTCCATTTATTATTTCTTCATCATAAACAACTTCGTATGGAATTTCAGCATAAGCCATAACCAATGTTACAGCATCATCCCAAGGTTGTTTGTTTTTTGGAGAATAAACGGCTATAGTTGGCGCTTTTTCCAATTTCATTACGTCTTGATTTATAGCAGGTTGTGTAATGTCTAAAACAATTTTGTTGTATTGAACATCCGCAACAATTTCAAAGGAAACACCACGTATTTTGCATTCTTTTAACACATTGTCGCTCAGCTTTAAAGCAAAGCTGCCACCTCGGTAATTTAATAACCAATCAACTTCTAGGCTCTTTTCAAGTGCATAAAAGGAAATGCCATATGCTTTGAGATGATTCTTTTGAGAGTCATCCATCGGTATGAAAAGGTAAGTAGCTTGAGATATAAAATTTGAAAGAATAAAAAGCAGGAATAAAAACCTCTTCATTTTACTGGAAGTATTGCTTGATTTAAATCTATTTGTAGTCGACTTGCTACGTATTGATTTTTTAGTCATTAATTAAAAAGGTAAATCTTCATTAGACATGTCATTCATTCTTGACCCCTTAATAACGGTAGTATGAGGATTTGCGTCTTCAGAATTCGAATTATTGGTTGAACCATAGTTGGCGAAACTATCTTGTTCCCAATCTACAAATCGTCCATACTTTCCTTCGAATCTTAATGGAACATTTTCTAACGCCCCATTCCTGTGTTTCGCAACGATTATTTCCGTTAATCCAACAGTTGAATTACCTTCAGCATCTTCTGTTATTTCATAGTATTCTGGGCGGTAAATAAACATTACCATATCGGCATCCTGCTCGATAGCTCCAGATTCTCTAAGATCTGAAAGTTGTGGTCTTTTATCCCCGCCTCTAGTCTCAACTGCACGAGATAACTGTGAAAGAGCAATTACTGGAACATTCAATTCTTTTGCAATAATTTTTAACGATCTAGAAATGATCGATATTTCCTCTTGCCTGTTTCCTCCATCTTTTCCACCTGCACTCATTAATTGTAAATAATCAATTACAATCATCTGGATATCATGTTGAGCTTTTAATCTTCTTGCTTTTGCTCTTAATTCAAAAACGGATAAACCTGGAGTGTCATCAATGTATAATGGAGCTTCGGATAAGGCAGAAACTTTTGAGTTTAGTTGTTCCCATTCATGCTGGGCGAGGTTACCTTTCTTTAATTTTTCCTGTTCTAATCCTGATTCGTTAGAAACCATTCTTAAAACCATTTGTAAAGCTGACATCTCTAACGAAAAGATTGCAACAGGCATTTTGTAATCCAATACAATATTTCGAGCCATGCTTAATACCAATGCCGTTTTTCCCATTGCAGGTCGTGCAGCTAAGATTAGTAGTTCAGACCCTTTAAATCCAGATGTTAATTTATCTAATCTTGTAAATCCAGTTGGGATACCATTAATACCATCACCCGATTCCGCAGCTTTTTTAATTTGTTCTTTAGCTGCAATTATTAAAGAAGCCATCGTATCATGGCTTTTTCTAATATTCCCTTGAGCAACTTGGAAAAGCTTTTGTTCAGCAGAATCTAGAATGTCAAAAACATCTGAAGTCTCATCAAAAGAATCTCGAATGATTTCTGAGGATATTCTTATCAATTCACGTTGTATATATTTTTGAGCAATAATTCTGGAGTGTTCTTCAATATTGGCGGCACTTGCAATTTTAGAAGTTAATTGAGCAATGTATACAGGGCCTCCAATAATTTCCAATTGACCTTCTTTTTCAAGAGCTGTTTTAACTGTTAAAAGATCAATTGGTTCACTGCGTTGAAATAAACCTTGAATGGCTGCATAAATTTTCTGATGCGCATTTTTGTAAAAACTTTCAGGTTTTAAAATATCTATAACTTCAGTTAAAGCATCTTTTTCAATCATTACCGCACCTAGTACCGCTTCTTCATAGTCTATGGCTTGTGGTGGTACCTTTCCATGTTCAGCCGTTAGCTGTTCATTTGTGATTTTACGATTTCTTTTTGATGTTTTGGATTGCGCAGAAAAATCTTCCATATTGCAAAAATAACGAATTACATCTTAGGGTTGTAGCGTTAAGGATAAGGTGTTATAAACAAAATGTTAATAATGAAAAGAAGAAATCGGATTTTTGAAGAAGGTTATAAATTAAAGTCCCAGCGCTGAACCTCTTTTGAAAACTTGATTTCGGGTTTTTTATCAAAAATTCCAAACACTGTAGATCCACTTCCACTTAGTGAGGCATAGATAGCTCCATTAGAATAAAGTTCGTTTTTAACCTCTTTGATAAAAGGGTATTGTTGAAACACCGAATGCTCAAAGTCATTTTTTAAAACTCCTTTCCATGATTCAACAGGTTGCTTAAGGATTTCTTTAATAGATTTACCTAAGTTTCTAGGTTTTACATATTTGTAAGCTTCTGGAGTAGAGACATGAATGTTTGGATAGATGATTACGAAGTGCTTTCCTTTGAGATTCAAACCTATAGGAGTGAATTGATCACCTATCCCCTGTGCAAAAACGGGTTTGTTTTTGATAAAGAAAGCACAATCAGCTCCTAATTTACTGGCAATTTTTAAAAGTTTCTCTTCTGTTATGTTTAGGTTGAAAATGTTATTTAATCCTAAAATACACGAAGCAGCATCAGCAGATCCTCCACCTAATCCTGCACCAATTGGTATTTTCTTAAGTAAGTCTAAATCTACAGTAGGTATATTAAATTCTTCTTTTAATAAAAACCAAGCTCGTTCAACCAAATTAGGTTCACCATTATCGGGGATTGAAATGCCTGAACTTGAAAATTTAGTTTCGGTTGAGTTTTCGATAATCTCCAGTGCGTCATGAATTGGAATTGGCATAAAAACGGATTCGATATTATGGTACCCGTCAGGTCTTTTTTCGATAATATTAAGACCTAAATTTATTTTTGCATTTGGAAAAAAGACCATGGGAAAAGATAAACTGTTAAATAACCTAATTTTAAAAGACGAAATTAGGTATTTTCTTTTGTTGAAATAATCTTTTATATCAATAGATTAATTATATTAAGTTTGCACTGCTAAACTATTGTTATGGTATATTTAGATTTTGAACAACCAATTGCTGAGTTAAACGAACAATTGGAAAAGATTAAAGAGGTTCAAACCAAAGGAGATGTTGATGTTTCTACAACAATTAAAGACATCGAGAAGCAAATTGCTGTCAAAATTAAAGAGATATATGAAAACCTATCTGCTTGGCAACAAGTACAGGTTTCTAGGCATCCGCAGCGTCCTTACACATTAGGCTATATCGATTATATTACTGATGATAATTCATTTATTGAGTTGCATGGTGATCGAAATGTCGGCGATGATAAAGCTATGATTGGAGGAATGGGGTCAATCAATGGTGAATCTGTGATGTTTATTGGACAGCAAAAAGGAATTAACACAAAAATGCGTCAGTATCGTAATTTCGGTATGCCAAACCCTGAAGGCTACAGAAAAGCATTGCGTTTAATGAAAATGGCTGAAAAGTTTAACATTCCTGTTGTATGTTTAATTGATACTCCTGGTGCATTTCCTGGATTAGAAGCCGAAGAAAGAGGACAAGGAGAAGCTATTGCTAGAAATCTTATCGAAATGGCACAGTTAAAAGTGCCGTTGGTTTGTACTGTAATTGGTGAAGGAGCCTCCGGTGGAGCTTTAGGGATAGGAATGGGTGATAAGGTATTTATGATGGAGAATACCTGGTACTCTGTTATTTCTCCCGAAAATTGTTCTACAATCTTGTGGAGAAGCTGGGATCATAAAGAAGAAGCGGCGGAGAAGATGAAGTTGACTTCTCAAGATATGTTGGAGTTGGGGTTAATCGATGGGGTTATTAAAGAGCCTATTGGTGGAGCACACGCAGATCCTGAAAAAGCTTTCGAAAACGTTAAAAATGCAATCATTAATTCACTAAATGAATTAAGAGATATTGAACCTCAAAAAAGAGTAGCTTCACGTATCAAGAAGTTCTCAACCATGGGACATTGCGAAGAAGCATAATAATAAAGTAATAAAAAAGTGATGAAAGGTAGTCTTCTTTAAGGCTACCTTTTTTATTTTTATAGTGTTTCAAGCTTTGCTCCAATTTTGGATTATGAAAGAAGTATCAGCCATTAAAAGTATAATAAACTGTAATTGTCCACGCTGTAGGAAAGGGATTGTATTTAAGCACAAAAACCCTTATCATCGAAAATTTGGGGAGATTGAAAAAAAATGTTCAAATTGTGATTTAGTTTACGAGATGGAGCAGGGATTTTGGTACGGAGCTATGTATATAAGCTACGCTTTTGGAGTTGCATTAGCAATTCCTACTATGCTAATACTCACTTATATAACTGACCTTGAGATTTATCAAATTACGGGTGTAATATTTTTACTGTTGATAGCAACGATGCCTTTACTCTTTAGGTATTCTCGTAGCGTTTGGTTGCACATTTTTATTCGATATGATAAAACTATTGAAACGTTGAAATAATTCCACTTTTAAATCAATCAGTTGCGACTGTGCTTAATCGTGTTTTCAATTCATTTTTTTTAATCACTTTGGTGCTGTTTTGTAAATATAAAAAGCAACAACGGTGAAAACAAGATTAGGAATCCACAATGCAACTATTGCAGGTATAGGCGTATTCACAGCAATAACATCTGCAATTCGGCCGAAAAACACAAAGATTAATGCCAGTGCTAGCCCTTTTGCTATGTGCATACCTGTTCCTCCTTTAATTTTTCGAGAACTAATACAAACTGCTATGAATACAAGAATTAATATTGAAAATGGATTAGAAGTACGCTTCACTAATTCTAATTGATACCTTCCAAGGTAGCTAGATCCTCTTTGTTTTTCTTGTTCAATATAATTGTTTATATCGAAAAAATCCATTGTTTCTATTTCAAACGGACTTCGATGAAATTCTGTGTTGTTAAAAGGCAATATTGTGTCTTTAGTCGTTCCTTGAGTAAGAATTTCATGGTCACCATCAATTGTTCTCTCAGACCAATTTCGTGCAATCCACTTATTTTTTTTACTGCTCCACTTTAAATTACTTGCTGTAAATTGGTATAGTAACTGACCATCTATTATTTTTTCAAGCCTGAATTTGTAGCCATTATCACTTTTAACACTATAGTTGTTTACATAAATAAAAGTGTTTTTGGCTATTTCTCTGTGAATTTTAGAATTGTTTATTCTTCTTGTGTGAGGATATATCTTCGCTTCTATTTCTATCTTCTTTTTATTTGTTTTTGGTATTAAAAAGTGACTTAAAATTAGGGATAAAAACAACAGTAAGGTCGCTCCTAAAAAATAAGGACGTAAAAAACGATTGTATGAGATGCCGGAGGCTAAAATGGGTATAATTTCAGTTTTACCAGCCATTTTGCTTGTAAAAAAGACAACGGCAATAAAAGCTAGTAAGGGGGTTAGAAGATTATATAACCAGGGGATAAAACTGAAATAATAATCAAATATAATTTCACTTAAAGTGAATTGTTCAAAATCATCAATTTTTTCAGAAATATCAAAAACAACAGCAATCAAAATAAATAAGAATATTGTTAGAAAAAAAGTTCCTAAAAATTTCTTTAAAATATATTTGTCAAGCTTTTTTATCATTACAACCTAACTTGTACTTTTTTGACCATTATTTTTTTCCAATCAGCAAAATCACCAGCAATAATATGTTTTCTAGCTTCAGTAACGAGCCATAAATAAAATGCCAAATTGTGAATTGACGCGATTTGCTTTCCTAGTATTTCTTTGCTTTGGAACAGATGACGAACATAAGCTTTAGAATACGATTGATCAACATAACAATCGCTATTAGCATCTAACGGAGAAAAGTCTTTTTCCCATTTCTTATTCTTAATGTTAATAATTCCTTCACTTGTGAAAAGCATTCCATTACGTGCATTTCTTGTTGGCATAACACAGTCAAACATATCGATACCTAAAGCTATGTTTTCCAAAATATTGGCAGGTGTTCCAACCCCCATTAAATATCTTGGTTTATCAGTAGGTAATACGCTGCAAACAACTTCAGTCATTGCATACATTTCCTCAGCAGGCTCTCCAACGGAAAGTCCACCAATTGCATTTCCTTCTCGATTAAAGGATGCAATAGCCTCTGCAGATTGCAACCTTAAATCCTTATAGGTACTACCTTGAACTATAGGGAAAAGTGTTTGATTATAACCGTATAGTGGATCAGTTGTGTCAAATCTTTCGCAACACCGTTTAAGCCATCTATGTGTCATGTACATTGACCTTTTTGCATACTTGTAATCACAAGGATAGGGAGTGCATTCATCAAATGCCATAATAATATCAGCCCCTATTTCACGTTGAATATCCATAGCGAATTCAGGGGTGAAAAGATGATATGAGCCATCAATGTGTGATTGAAATTTCACACCCTCTTCTTTTATTTTTCGTCTTCCACTTAATGAGTAAACTTGAAATCCCCCACTATCTGTTAAAATAGGTTTGTTCCAATTCATGAATTTATGTAACCCTCCAGCGGCTTTTAAAATTTCAGTTTTAGGTCTTAAATATAAATGATACGTATTTCCTAATATAATTTGAGCATTAATATCCTCATCAATCTCGTGTTGATGAACAGCTTTTACTGTACCTGCAGTTCCAACAGGCATAAATATTGGCGTTTCTATTTCACCGTGATCGGTTTTTAAAACTCCTGCTCTTGCGTTCGACCCTGGGTCGCTTTTTAATAAATCAAAATCCATGCGTTTCAAAGATAATATAAATCATTGGCTGATTGGGTTTTCCTATCACTTAGAAGTAAACAATCAAACTAATTATGTTTCTTTGTGATAAATGGCGATTACTGATATTTTACATATTGTGTTTGTTCTTGTAACAGTAGGGTTGTTGTTGTTCTATTTATTTACATGGAGAAAAATGGCAAAGCATGTGCCCTCTAATGATAAATTCTCCAAATTGCCCTTTGTTTCTGTAATTATTTGCGCAAAAAATGAACAGAATAACCTCTCTCAGTTTTTAGAGTTTGTCTTGTCTCAGAAATATCCTGATTTTGAAGTTTTGGTTGTTGATGATAATTCAACCGATGATTCTTTACCTATTTTAAAAGAGTTTCAAAAAAAATATAGTCAATTAAAAGTAGTAACGCTTCAAGAGGAAAAATCTTCTTTTGGTAAAAAGCAAGTGCTTGAATTTGGAATTAAGCACGCTAAAAGTGATTACCTCATCATGACAGATGCCGATTGTAAGCCGTTATCTGCTTTTTGGTTAGTTGGTATAGTTAACGGATTTGCAGATGGAAGCGAATTGGTTTTAGGTGTTAGCTTGTACTCAAAATTGAAAGGGACTGTTAATTCAATTATTCAAAATGATACAGGTTTTATAGCTGCTAATTATTTATCAATGGCGGTTAGTGGTTTCCCATATATGTCGGTTGGACGAAATGTTGCTTACAAAAGAAGTTTATTTGAAAAAGTAGGAGGGTTTAAGTCTCACTACCATATTCCAAGTGGAGATGATGATTTGTTGATTAATCAAATGCCCAAAAAGACTAAAGTTAATTTAATATACAACAAAGGTGCGCAAACAGAATCTGTTCCAAAATTGAGTTTTCAGTCTTATTTTTCTCAAAAAATAAGGCATGTGTCAGCAGGAATGAAATACAATAAAAGAAATTTATTAATACTTAGTTTGTATTATTCTTTTACGACGCTTTGGTATCTTTTAATCCCTTTCTTAATTTATTATTCGGACGAATTGTTGTTGATATCAACATTTATCATAGTAAAAAAAGTTGCAATGTATTCTTTTATTCAAAGAATATTCCTTAAAATTGGGGTGCGTTCGATTTTGATTAAGACTATATTCTCGGATATATTGTCTATCGGAATTCATAATTACGCAGTAATTCGAACAATATTTAAAAGTAAAGTGGGCAAATGGTAGTACCAGGACCAAATTTATCGGAAAAAGCACTCTATGACTATAACTTAGTTAGGGAGGCTATAGAAAATAAATCACAAAAAGCTTACGCAGAATTGATGGATCGTTATCGAGACTCAATTTATTTTATGCTTTTAAAAATGGTGAATAATAAGGATGATGCTGAAGATTTAACAATCGAAGCATTTGGTAAAGCCTTTAAAAAATTACACCAGTATACACCAAACTATGCATTTAGCACTTGGCTTTTTAAAATCGCATCAAATAACTGTATAGATTTTATTAGAAAGAAAAAGAAAAATACTTTTTCAATCAATAAAACTCTAGAAAATGATGAAGGAAGCGAATTAGAGATTGATTTAAAATCTGACGCACTCGATCCTGAGCAAACGTACATGCGTAAGCAAAAGATTGAAATAATGCATGATGTTGTAAAGAGGCTAAAACCGCGCTACCGTACTTTGGTTGAGTTGAGATATTTTAAGGAGTTTTCTTACGAGGAAATTGCTGATCATCTAGATATTCCTTTGGGGACGGTAAAGGCTCAGTTGTTTAGAGCAAGAGAGTTTTTGTATAATATTATGAAAAACACGCAAGAGAAGATTTAGTGATTTTACGTTTAATTAAAACTAAAACCTCAACTTTCGTTGAGGTTTTTTTGTTTATTGTTTTCGATTAATTAAATCGATCGAATTTCGTAAGCTTGCTTAATGTTGGTTTTTAAGTTTAACACCCTTAAAAAGAATGTAAAGTCCAATAACAAAGAGAATAGGAGGTTATAAGTAAATGATTCCTAAGGTCCATGAACCACAAAACCAAATTAGCGATCCCGAAATAAGAATAACTCAAGCAACAATACCGTTTTTAATCTCGAATTTATTGAGTCCCCAAGTTTATTCTTCTAAGTTTATTTTTTGGTGAAGACCATTTAAATCATCAATTACAGATAAATTACGGGCTACAACTTCGTGATCTTCTTTATAATCAGAGCAACTCCCTTTGAAATTAGGAATGTTGTTCATTAGTGAGCAAATAATACCTTTGTTGATGTTAAACATTCAGTACAAAAAGTTAAAGTATATTCCCTATTGTTCATTAGAAACCCTTCAAATAAATCACTTTTTTAGTTTCGAAGAACTCTTCAGAGAAGCTGTCTTTTAAATTATATGATTTAAATGTCTTGCCTGCTTCATTCAATTCTTGGGTTAGATCACCACCTTTTAAGTACAGTAATCCGTTTGGAATGTCGTTAAATGACTTTTTGCTAAACTTCCCTTTTACCCAGTCATTAAATTTAGGAAGAGAAGTGACAGCTCTACTGACGATGAAGTCAAAATCGAATTTCACGTTTTCGGCTCTTTTTTGAACGCCTTCAACGTTTGTTAATTCAAGAGCTTTTGCTATCTCGGTTACAACTTTTATTTTTTTTCCAATAGTGTCAATTAAATAAAAGTTCGATTTTGGAAAAAGAATAGCCAATGGAATTCCGGGAAATCCTCCACCAGTTCCAACGTCCATAATTGATGTTCCTGGTTTGAACTTAATTATTTTTGCAATTCCTAAAGAATGAAGAACGTGTCTTGTATATAACTCATCAATATCTTTCCTCGAAATAACATTGATTTTGCTATTCCACTCAGTATATAAATGACCAAGTTTTGAAAACTGATTTTTTTGATGATCAGTTAGATTTGGAAAATATTTTAAGATAATATCTAATACCATTTTAAGAGAATTGAATTTCACTAAGTTTTTTATAAATTCCGTTCTGTTTCACAGCCAATTCATCGTGTGTGCCCTGCTCCGCAATAGCTCCATTATCCATGACTACTATTGAATTTGCATTTTTAATTGTAGAAAGTCTGTGAGCAATTACAACTGAAGTTCGTCCTGTCATAAGTTTATTTAATGCATCTTGAACAGCTACTTCTGATTCACTATCAAGCGCACTAGTTGCTTCGTCTAAAATTAATATAGCAGGATCTCTAAGGATTGCTCTTGCAATTGCAATTCGTTGACGTTGCCCTCCTGATAATTGAATTCCTCTATCTCCAACAACTGTTTTAAACGCATTCGGAAATGAGTTAATAAAATCGAAAGCATTGGCTTTTTTAGCAGCATCTTGCACCTCGATATCTGAAGCATTTGGCTTACCGTACCTAATATTTTCTTCAATTGAACCTCCTAACAAAATCACTTCTTGAGGTACAAAGGCCATTTGCGATCTTAAATCGTTTATCGCATAATCTGAAGCTTGTTTTCCATCAAACTTAATACTCCCTCCGTCTAACGTGTAAAACTGGAGCAGAAGGCTTGCTATCGTCGATTTCCCACTTCCACTTGCACCAACAAGAGCAATTTGTTCTCCTGCCGTAATTTTTAGGCTTAGTTTGTTTAATATTTGAACTTCTTTTCTGCTTGGGTAAGCAAAGTCTAGATTATTTAATTCAATATCTCCACGAAGTGTTTTATGATTAGCAACAGGTTTTGATGTATCAATATTTTCTGTTTCTTGTTGAATGATAGTCATTAAGCTTTCGGTTGCTCCAATTGATTTTTGAATTTTAGCAAATAAGTCTGGTAATGATCCCATTGATGTACCAATCATAACAGTAAATAAAATGAATTGAAAAAAACCTTGTCTAGGAATCTCTCCTGTTTTAATTAGTTCAATTCCCTGCCAAATAATAAAAACAATTGCGCCTAACATGATTGTTAGGATAAAAGCAATAAAAACGGCACGCCACATGGCCGCTTTCATATTAAATTGTTTGACATTAGAAACAGCAAGTGAATATTTTTTTAATTCTATAAACTCGTTTGTATATGCTTTTAAACTCTTAATGCCAACTAGTGCTTCTTCAAGAATATGATTAGACTTAGCCGTCTCGTCTTGTGCTAACCCAGATATTTTTTTAATAAACCTTCCGAAAATAATAGCTGTAATAGCAGCTATGGGAAGAACACCCAGCATGATGAGAACTAGTTTGGGGCTGACTTTAAAAATAAATATAACACCAACTAATACAATCAGTAGTTGTCTGAAGAATTCAGCAACAGTAGTGGTTAAAGTTTCTTGAATTTGTTCTGTATCGTTTGAAATTCTTGAAATGGTTTCTCCTGTTTTACTAGAATCAAAGAAAGACAGTGGTGATTTTATCAATACTTCAAAAGCTTTTTGGCGCATATCTTTAATCGAATTGTGCGTTACGTAATGAAACGTAATAACTCTAAAAAAGCTAAATACTGCTTGAGCCGGTAGAATAATTGCTAAAATGGTAAGTACACCATAAATATTATCAATATTTCCAATCTCCCATTCTCCAGTCATTTGAGAAGCATCTGCTCCAAGAATTTGACCTAAAAGTATTGGTAACGAAATAGAAACACCACTAGATAGCAATAGAAACACAAATCCAATAAAATAAACGCCTGAGTAAGGCTTAACAAAAGATAGGAAGTTCTTTGCTTGTTTGTATGCGTTTTTGGAAAGCTTAACTTTTTCCTTTTTTCCTTTTTTTTCTTTGTTCCTTCCGAAAGCCATAGTTTACGTTGAAATATGCGCGCAAATTTACTATTTGTCGTAAGATAAATGTGTCATAGTTTTGTTTTTTTAATTTCCTTTGAAAAAGAGGTTGTATAAATAATAATTTGTGTTATCTTTGCGACCCCTTTATTGAGGACATAAAAAAATATTGCGATGAAAAGAACATTTCAACCATCAGTTAGAAAGAGAAAAAACAAGCACGGATTCCGTTCAAGAATGGCAACTGCTAATGGAAGGAAAATATTAGCTAATAGAAGACGAAAAGGAAGAAAAAAAGCGTCTGTATCCTCTGAAAGAACTCATAAGCGTTAGAATATTTAAGTTTCTTTACCGAAGCTTATTGACCTCGACTTTAAATAAGTCGGGGTTTTTTTGTTTTACTTTAATGTTAAAGTGATTTTGTAAATTAATAACTGATCAAACTGCTATGGGGAAAGAAGATGAAAGTGTTAAGGTAACCAGGCGGTTAAGAAAGGCTGTTTGGAGTGCCAATGATGACTTTGGTATGGTTGAGGAAGGCGATAAAATCATGGTTTGTTTATCTGGAGGTAAGGATAGTTATACTATGCTGGACATTTTAATTCACATGAAATCATCTCCTCTTTTAGATTTTGATATTGTTGTAGTAAACTTAGATCAAAAACAACCAGGTTTTCCAGAACATATTCTTCCAAAATACTTGGAGGGTATTGGAGTTGAATTCAAGATTGTTGAACAAGACACTTATTCTATAGTTACAGATAAAGTGAAAGAAGGAAAGACGATGTGCAGTCTTTGCTCAAGGTTAAGAAGAGGAATACTTTATAGAGTTGCAGAGGAGTTAGGCTGTAATAAAGTTGCTTTAGGACACCATAGAGAGGATATTATGGAAACATTGTTCCTTAACATGTTTTATGGAGGAAGAATTGAAACAATGCCTGCTAAATATATAACTGATGATGGTAAGCATACAGTGATTAGACCTTTAGCATATTGTAAAGAGGCTGATATTGTTGAATATGCGGAATTTAAAAAATTCCCTATAATACCCTGTAACCTTTGTGGTTCTCAAGATGGTTTACAAAGACAAGCTGTTAAGGATCTTTTAAATGGTTGGGATAATAAGTCACCAGGTCGTAAGGAGATTATATTTAGGTCTCTTAAGAATATATCACCTTCTCATATGCTAGATGTAAACTTGTTTGATTTCGAAAATAATGAGATTAAGACAAATAAAACGCCTAGTAAAGTAGAAGATATGGTTCCTTAATCTGTCCGTTTTAACTTAATTAGAAAACAAGATTAAGTTCTACTTCTCTTTAGAAAAGCCGATTTTTGTACTTAATTCTCCTAATGAGTCAATTGTTTTCTTCAATAGGTCGAAGTACAAGGTGATAAATAATGAGAATGCCATTCCAAAGATCACCAAAATATTAACCCAATAAGTATCAAAACTAAAACCAAGTAATTTCTTAGTAGGAGCAAAGAAATGCGCTCTAAATTCTTGTGCGTCTCTATAAATTGGATCTGATTTTTGAACTAACCTCCCATCAAAATCTATGATTTTGTTTAGTTCACTACTGTTTTTAACTAAGTCACTTAAACTTTCATTTTGAAAATTGTTTCTGTTTTCAATGAATTTTAGTTTTCCATTATTTTCTGTTCTGAATTCAGCAATTTTATTGTTTTTGACTTTAGCGAAGACATTATAGAATTTATTATAAAAACTTTTTATTTCGTTTAGCAGCTTATTTATGTTTTTAGCAGCTGCTTTATCAAAGTTAGACATTGCTTCTATTTGTTTCGCTTTGTTTGAAATAGTGTTTAGCATCTCATTCCTTTTACTTTCTGAAATAGAAGAATTTAATGCATTAAACTCCAAAGTGGATTGATCTTGACTTTTCAGTTCTTCAAAAAGTTTTACTAGATATGCGCATTCAGCCTTAATCTCAGTTTTTAGGAGGTTGATGTTTGTTTTAAACTCGTCTACTTTATCAGCTTTACCTGCATAGTTTAAACTCATTGTAAGACGAGTTTTAATAGCAGATAGCCAGAAATTCTTTTTGTAGTTCGCAATACTCATTGCTTTATCAAACTTATAGTAATTCTGTTCAAATTCATTTTCTTTAAACTGATTAACAGCTAAGGCTTCAAAAGCCCATCGACTCGCCATCATTTCACCACTAAACGGTACAACTGTTTGCGAGGAGAGCGAAGGGTTTAGTTTGTCAAATTTGACAATAACTCCACTTAGCAGTAATTGAGGGATTAATAAAATAGGAATTAATATATATATTGTTACAACAGAGTTGAAAGCTGAGGATATATTTAAACCTAGCATATTCGCAAAGAAACTACAGGAAAATAAAACCAACCAATAGTCTAAAAACATTCCATCTATATGAAGTATAAGATTTCCGACGATGATGTAAGAGATGGTTTGTATTGCTGAAATTATAAACATAATTGCCGTCTTACTTGACAGATAACTAAATCTAGAAAGGTTTAGGAAGGTTTCCCTTTTTAAAATCTTTCGATCACGAATAATCTCCTCAGCACTAACAGTTAGCCCCATGAAAAGTGCGACAACAACACTCATGAATAGGTATGCTGAGATATTTTCGTTGTATCTAAAAACATATTCTGCATCGGGTCCACTCTCTGTACTATAGAATTTCACCAAATACGCTAAAATAAAAGCTAGAAATGGTCCTTCTATAAAGTTAATTAGCATGTATTGAGAGTTTGCAAGTTTAGATAGTATATCTCTTACTATGAAAACTTTAAACTGACTTATTATTTTTGGTATTTTGTAAGTTCCAACAGGGATTTCTGTACTAGAAATCTCAGTGTTTGGTTTGTTTATTGCATTTTGATAATATTCATTCCAAGTTCTTGGCGGAATTCTTCTTTGTTCAGTTATATTTCCATATTCATCAACAACTTTAGTTTCAATAATGTTGAAGATCTGTTCTGGATTTACATTACCACAATGAAAACATTCGCTCTCATTTGCTGTGACGTGATTAATCGCTTGCTTAAAGTAGATTACCGATTCTACAGGATTACCATAATAAATGGGGAAGCCTCCAGTGTCTAAAATCAATAAATTATCAAATATTTTAAAAATATCTGAAGAAGGTTGGTGAATAACAACAAAAACAAGTTTTCCAGTTAAAGCTAATTCTTTTAAAAGATCCATAATGTTTTCAGAATCCCTGGATGATAGTCCTGACGTTGGTTCATCAACAAATAATACTTGTGGTTCTCTAATAAGTTCTAAAGCTATGTTTAAACGTTTTCGTTGTCCACCACTTATTTTTTTATTGATAGGTGACCCTACTTTTAAATCTTTTATCTCATAAAGACCAAGACTTTTAAGCATGTCTATTACTTTTTTCACAATAGTTGTTGCAGGAAATCCGTCATAACACAGTTTTGTGTTGTAAAATAGATTTTCGAAAACTGTTAGGTCTTCTATTAAAAGATCATCTTGTGAGATATGGCCAATAACACCTTCAAGTTTATCTTTTTGATGGTGAATGTCAATTCCGTTTATTTTTACAGATCCAGAGGTCGGGGTGAGAGTTCCGTTTAAAAGTGAAAGTAAAGTAGATTTACCAGCACCAGAAGCGCCCATTATTCCAATTAAATTCCCACTATTATCAACTATGTTTAATTCATGTAAACCAATGTTCCCTGCTGGGAAATTGTATCCTAATTTGTCAACTACAAAATCAATACGTTGGGTTTCCTCTTCTGTTCTGTAAAGAGAAGTTATGTCACTAAAATATACCGGACTTAATTTCTTACTTCGAATACTTGAACCGTGTGCTAAGAAATAAACTCTGTTGTTGTCAATTACTTGTCCATTAATGTAAATAGCTTCATCCCCACAATATTTGGCGATATAGTTTCCTGATTCTTCTAGTCTTAAAATTTTAACAGCCCCGTCTAATTGCGTCTGCTCTATTACTTTAGCCTTTTCGTATTTAAAATCGATTGCTTTGTGAATAATTAAGAAATTTTCATTGTCTGGAATATGTTCATCTGAAGAAATTACAAATGCCATACTTTCTTTAAACTCTTCAGCTGGGATATTAAAGGTTTCTGATACTGTAGTTATGAATTCAATTTCCTGTTCTGAATAATCCCCCGCGAAGATAAATTCAAGTAGTCTTATAAGAACTACAATTTTTTGTTTTTGCTGAAGTTCTTCATTTATTTGGGTACATATTCTAAGTACCTTTACTGAGTTAACAGAAGTTCTCTTTCTTTCTTTTCCTTCTTTTCTTTTGGATATTTTTTGATGCTTTTCAAGGAATTCTTCAAAAAGAGATAAGTATTGGGTTACAAGTTCAGCGTTTAACTGCTGCTTTAAGAAAACTTCAACTACAGATTTACCATCGTGGTTAACACTATCAACTTTTGCTACTAGAGCAAATAATTGCATTAAGGCTTTTAGTATTCTTTCACTCATAATTAACGACCAACTAGAGTTGGTTAATACATAACTAAAAAGGGATTGTTACGCTGGTAACAATCCCTTTGTTTCAAAAAATTGTAATATTAATTATTGCTTAAATCCGATTAGGATTGTAGCGCACCCTGATGGTGCTTCTAAAGCATCTAACTTTGCGCTAATCTTAAGTGTAACAGTGTTTTCAACACTAAAATCCCAATAAGATGCGTTTTGTTGCTCCATACTGTCGAATAAAGTATTGTTATTTAAATCCTTGACAGTGAAAATTAAGTTTCCTTGCGAAAACCCTGTACAAGCACCAACTCTATAGGTAACTCCCCCAAAAAAAGTAGTTTCAAATTCAGCTTCTTGGTCACCAAATAATAAAGCTCTGTAATTTTGACCGTCAGAAACGTAATCTACAGTAAAGTTATTTTTATGGCAATAATTAGCAATTGTGTCACACTGAGCTTTAGTTTGGTAAGTCCCTACAGCGATTAATAACGAGAATAAAGCAATTAATTTTTTCATGATTTCAATGTTTTCCTAAATCTCTTAAGCATTAATTATTTTTGCTCTTAGAGCGGCAATTTTTTCTACGATTTCTTTAAAAACCTCATCCGTCATTTCAATACTAGTTTTAGACTTGATTGTAGTGACTTTCTTTTCTTTGTTTACGTTTGGCTTGATATATTCATACTTGATGTTTACTTTTTCAAATGACATACGAATATCATCTAAATCATTGTAAACTTCTTCAACGCCAGGCTCAGCAATATAGCGTTCAAGCATTTTGTCTAAAATTGTATTGATGGTATGCTTTTGCATTCCTATCATATCAACTACGTTTTCCGTCTTCTTTTCTATTCCTAAGGCGCCAGCAAAATTTAAACTTTCAATCCATCCACCAACAATAATTAATGCTCCAATGTGCTTTCTGTCGCTTGTTTGTAAAAAGTCATCAGCTTTTCTATAGGAGTTAGAAATAACATATAACAAAGAATCCTTGTTGTCTAAGTTTCTTTCGATAGCTTGAATTGTTACCATGTCGAAAGCATCAGAAATACCTAATATTTCACTAAGGCCTTGAGCTGATTTCATGAAACCAATTGATTCTTGTTGTTTATCATATAACGCACAATAGCCCAAGTCGGCACCATAAACACCTAGGTTTAGCGATTGACTAACTAAATCAACGTATTGATCAGAGTTTTTAGGGTTATTAAGAAGGTCTTTGTTGTAAGGAACTCCTGACTTTTTTATAATTCCACCTAATTGAATTGGAGATGGAATACTAAACATAGCACCGTCTACTTTAGTGGCTGGTGAGATTACAACTTTTTTTGGTTCATTAACCTTTGTCGTTTCAACGTTGTCAGTGTCTTTAGTTGGTGTATCAGGTGTACACCCAACGAGCACTAAACTTCCCATTACTATTACGCTGATTCCTTTTAAAATACTTTTACTACTTTTCATAAAGTTATGGAATAGTTAGTCCATTAAATGAAGTAAATATAGAATAATTTTATTTAATCCCTCATCATTTTAAGGTAAATATAATGGCTTTAATAAGGGTTTCTGATAAGTTATTTCAATCCGGCTTTTAAAATCTAATTAAGATTAATTACTTTTGCATGCTGTCCTCTATTTTGGACTAACATTTTCAATGCTTTACTTATGAAAAAAATCGGCGTTTTAACATCAGGAGGAGATTCACCAGGAATGAATGCAGCTGTGAGAGCTGTTGTTCGTACAGCTAGTTTTCATGGGCTAGAAGTTGTGGGTGTAAAGAGGGGGTATGATGGACTTATTGAAGCTGATTTTGTTGATTTAGACGCACATTCCGTAGCGAATATTTTACAAAGGGGCGGCACCATACTTAAAAGTATGAGAAGCGATGGATTTAGAACAACTGAAGGACGAAAAATGGCTTTTAAGAACTTAAAAGCCGAAGGAATCCAAGCCTTAGTAGTTATTGGTGGCGATGGAAGTTTTACTGGAGCAAGCATTTTTATTGAAGAATTTGACTTTCCAATTGTAGGTCTTCCAGGAACTATTGATAATGATTTAGTTGGAACAGATTTTACAATTGGTTATGACACGGCTATAAATACTGTAGTAGAAGCCGTTGATAAAATAAGAGACACTGCTGATTCTCACAATCGATTATTTGTAGTTGAAGTCATGGGTAAAGACGCTGGGTTTATTGCTCTAAGAGCCGGGATTGGTTGTGGAGCGGAAGCAATTCTTTATCCAGAAAGTGAAGAAGATTTGTTGGGAGCTATTGTTGATAGGATGAATAATGGTGGAAAACGAAAGAAATTGAGTAACATAATTATTGTAGCTGAAGGAGCGAAAGAAGGCAATGCGGCTGAAGTTGCATCAGAACTTAAGCAAAAATGCGCTGGATATGATATTCGTGTTGTTGTTTTAGGGCACATTCAAAGAGGAGGTAGTCCTACTTGCATGGAGCGTGTAAGGGCTAGTCAAATGGGCTTAGAGGCTGTGCAAGCTTTAATTGACGGTCAGCGTGGTGTTATGATTGGAATAGTAAATGATCACGTTGCGCATACTCCGTTTTCAAAAGCAATAAAAAATCAAGAAAAAATAGATAGTCAGCTTTTGCAAATGATCGATATACTTTCTATTTAAATTTTCATTAAGTTAGTTTAATGGTATTTGTAGATGTAATTGTTCCTGTTCCATTACCTAACCTCTTTACATATTTTGTTGAAGAAGAACACGTTCTCGATTTAGCTGTTGGCAAGCGGGTGGTGGTAAAGTTTGGACGGTCGAAGCATTACACAGCTATTATTCATGAAATTCATTCAACACCTCCCAAAGAATACCAAGCAAAAGGCATCGATTTCGTACTAGATGATTATCCTATTGTAAACGAAATTCAACTTAAACTATGGGATTGGATGGCAGACTATTATATGTGTGCTCCTGGAGATGTGATGAATGCAGCTTTGCCTTCTGGGTTTAAGCTAGTGAACGAAACTAAGGTTTTGCTAAATTCCGACGAAAATATTGATCTATCTACATTGGATGACAAGGAATATTTAATTGCAGAAGCACTTCAAATACAACCTATTTTATCTTTAGATGATATTTCAAATATTTTAGGAATTAAAAATATTCACAAAATCATAAAGAGTCTTTACGAGAAATCAGTTATCGTTTTAGAAGAAGAAATAAAGGAGAAATATAAACCGAAAGTAAGAACTTTTGTAGCTTTTGATAAGGAGAATTATCCAAATAAAGAATCTTTAAATAATGCTTTTGATGTGCTGAAATCAGCTCCTAAACAGCAAGATTTACTATTACAGTTAATAGGCGATAAAGGAGTTGATTTTAAAAATTTTAAAATTAAAAGATCACAGTTAACAAAAAAGTACAATACAACCTCAGCTGTAGTTAATTCAATGGGTAAGAAAGGTGTGTTTGAAATTTTTGTTGATGGGGAGGGACGTTTGAGTAACTATCAAGGCGAAATCAAAGCTTTACCTAAACTAAGTAAAGAGCAAGATCTAGCTTACAAGGAAATAAAGAGTGCATATGAAAAGCAGGATGTTGTACTTTTTCACGGTATTACAGGTAGTGGTAAAACTGAAGTGTATATTCAATTAATTCAAGAAGCAATTGATGAAGGACGACAAGTTTGTTATTTATTGCCCGAAATAGCACTCACAACGCAAATTATTACCCGATTACAAAAAGTGTTTGGTGACGCTGTAGGAGTATACCATTCAAAGTTTAACCTGAATGAAAGAGTGGAGATTTGGAATGAGCTTTTAAAGCCAAATTCTAAATTTAAAGTAGTTTTAGGAGCTCGGTCTTGTATGTTTCTACCTTTCTCTAATTTGGGATTAGTGATTGTTGATGAGGAGCATGAAAACACGTTTAAACAATTTGACCCTGCACCAAGATACCATGGTAGAGATATGGCTATTCTCCTAGCTAAAATGCACAAAGCAAAAGTTTTATTGGGAAGTGCAACGCCATCGGTAGAGTCTTACTTTAATGCAAAATCGGGTAAATATGGATTGGTGGAATTAAATACTCGGTACGGAGGGATTCAGTTACCCGAGATTCAGTGTGGGGATTTAAAAGAAGAAAAGAAAAAGAAAAAAATGGTTTCTCTTTTTACGGAGATTCTAAAAAATAATATAGACGAAGCATTGGAACGTGGTGAACAAATTATTTTGTTTCAAAACAGACGTGGATTTGCGCCTATGTTAGAGTGTTTCACATGTGGACATATTCAGCAGTGTAAGCGTTGTGATGTAAGTTTAACTTATCATAAATACTCTAATTTATTAAGATGTCATTATTGTGGATATATAGAGAAGGTAGAAGTGACCTGTACTGCATGTGGGAGTGTAGAAACAGATATGAGAGGTTTTGGTACTGAAAAAATTGAAGAAGAAGTAAAAAAAGTATTTCCTTCAGCAAAAGTATCTAGAATGGATTTAGATACTACAAGGGGTAAACACGCTTATCAGAATTTAATTACTCAGTTTGAAGATAAAGAGGTTGATATATTAGTTGGTACTCAAATGGTTACCAAGGGACTGGATTTTGATAATGTAAGTTTAGTGGGTGTTCTTAACGCGGATCAAATGCTATATTACCCCGATTTTAGAGCTTTTGAAAGAGCTTACCAATTAATGGCGCAAGTTTCAGGAAGAGCAGGTAGAAAAGTTAAAAGAGGTAAGGTGATTATTCAATCGCATAATCCACATCATACAACAATTCGAGATGTAATGGATAACGATTATCTGAATATGTTCAATACCGAAATTTTAAATAGGAGAAACTTTGGCTACCCCCCATTTTTTAGATTAATTTCATTAACCTTTCGTTTTAGAGATCGAACTGTACTAGATGCATGTTGTGATGGTTTTGCAATAAACCTTAGACGAGAAATTGGTGAAGAGCGAATTTTAGGTCCGGAGTATCCTGGAATAGCGCGGATTAACAATCTTTACAATAAGAAAATTCTTATAAAAGTAGAAAAGGAAATTTCAATTAAGAATATTAAAAAGGTTATTCAAAATTGGATGAATATATATAAAAAGGATGCTTCCTTTAAATATGTAAGAGTAATTGTAGATGTTGATCCCCAATAATTAAGCTAAAAAGAAAAACTTTTAGAGTCTCCATCAGATTGAGATATTGTAGCTGTCCCATCACAGCCACCAGTTCCAAAATTCACTGTTTGGGTCTTTTCACCATTGGGCGCTAGTTTAGATGTTCCACTTGTAATCATATAAGGACAACCAAAATTAATTAAATGTTCCGTAGAAGAATTAAATGTGAAAGTTGTTTGTGAAAAGTCAATACCCGTAGTGTTGCAAGTGAAATTATAGGTGTCATCACCAATATTAACAGTCCCATTATTCGAATTTGGAGTAAGAGAAAAAGTTCCATACCATTTCATTGTTCCGTTTGCGTTAATAAGAGATAAACCGCCATCTGAAATTTCAGATTCGTATCCATTATCATAAACATGATTTACACTTCCAATAAGTTGCGTTCCCGCAGAGAAATATTCATCAAACTCTATCTTGAGGTTTTCTGTAATTACAGTGCCCGAATTAATTGTTACGTGTAATTTTCCTTTGCGCTCTTTTCCTAAAATTCCAGTTACACCTTCACCATAATCGATGGTTATTGTTTTTGGGTAAGTACTGTTTAAAATATCAGGTGTTGCAAAAACTGTAATGTTACTATCCTTAGTATAGGCTTCGTTAATAACAAAGTCAGGTGTAATTAATAAAACCTCTTTCAAGGCATCAAGAGTAAGCTGTTCGGCATGAGCAGCATCTTTAGCTGATTGTGTATAAATCTCTTTTTCATCATCTTTACAACTGATGAATATAGAGATAAAGGCTAAGATGAAAAGTGACTTTTTCATATATTCCGTTTATTGGATGACGAAGAAATTAAAGATGGGTTGTGTTAACGTTTTGAATATTCCGTAAACGTATAGGAATAAGTGTTTTTTTCATCAGGGTTATGTTTTTCTTCCGATGTAATAGTCCAAGTAGATTCATCAATTTGAGGAAAAAAAACATCAGCATCAAGTTCAGCGTCAACCCAAGTTATCACCAATTTATCTATTAAATTGGACTCTAAACATTGTTTGTAAATTTGACCTCCACCAATAATGTAAGCTTTATTTTTTTTATACGATTTCGCTATTCTTAAGGCATCCTGGATAGATGAACATACATCCGTATTTTCGTAAGTAATGTCTTGACGGGTAATTACAATGTTTTCCCGATGGGGTAAAGGTCTAAATTTCTCAGGAATACTTTCATAGTTTTTACGTCCTGTAATAACAGGAAAACCAGTCGTTTGAGAACGAAAGAATTTCATATCAGCAGGTAAATGCCATAATAAGTCATTGGCTTTACCAATTCCATTGTTTGGTTTTGCAATAGCAACTATTAAAATAACTTCCATTCTTGTTTTAACTTAAATTGCTACAGGAGCTTTAATATGTGGGTGCGGCTCATAATCTGTTAATTCAAAATCTTCATATTTGAAATCAAATATGTTTTTCACATTAGGATTTATTTTCATTGTAGGTAAGGACTTAAGCTCTCTAGATAATTGAAGATTTGCTTGCTCATAGTGATTACTGTAAATGTGAGCATCTCCAAAAGTGTGGACAAAATCTCCTAGTTCTAAATTACAAACCTGAGCAACCATCATCGTTAATAAAGCATAAGAAGCGATGTTAAATGGAACACCTAAAAAGATATCTGCACTTCTTTGGTATAACTGACAACTAAGTTTCCCCTCTGCAACATAAAACTGGAAAAAAGCATGACATGGAGGTAAAGCCATGTTTTTGATTTCTCCAACATTCCATGCACTAACAATCAATCTACGTGAATCAGGAGTGTTTTTAATTTGATCAATCAATTGAGTAATTTGATCAATATGTTTACCTGATGCAGAAGGCCAACTTCTCCATTGGTAACCGTAAACAGGACCAAGGTTTCCTTCCTCGTCGGCCCATTCATCCCATATTTTCACACCGTTTTCTTTAAGGTAGCTAATGTTTGTGTCACCTTTTAAAAACCATAGTAATTCGTGGAGTATAGATCTTAGGTGACATTTCTTAGTGGTAACCAATGGAAACCCTTCGCTTAGGTCGAATCTCATTTGATGACCAAAAATACTTTTAGTTCCTGTTCCCGTTCTGTCACTCTTCTCAACACCATTATCTAAAACGTGTTGCATCAAATCTAAATACTGCTTCATTTACTTGGGTTTTACCTTATCGTAAAAATGGGGAAAATTGAGTGATTTCGAAAGGTTTTCTTAATGAAGAAATGAACAGTTGTTAATAAAGAGTAAAATTAAATCTCCTCTTACTATTTTAAAGTTGGAAATCAATCAATTAAGGCCGTCAACTTATTTATTGCTAATGGTCTTTATAATGTCTAAATAGGTTAATGGAGTTACTTATTTTAAGGAGAGATAAAAGTTAACTTTTAAAAAATAATAGCGCAGTTATCGTTAATAGTCTCGTTTTAATTTAAGGCAATGTTGAAGGCTGATTGATATACAATCATATTAAAAACAGTTTTATCACTAAAGTGATATCGTTATTGGCCAGCCTTTAAATTGTTTTTGAGTACTATCAGAAACATCAACGTGCCTAGGCCAGCATTCAAAAGTGACTTTATTTAGTACTTTGTTCAATCGAATTAAACCATAGCCAGCTCCATTGGAAGCGGAATTGGGATTGGCATAAGCATGCATGGTAATTTTATTACTAAACCCATCTTTATACCTCCCCGTCCAAGGAAGCACATCGAGTTGGTTTTCTCCAGGAAGTTCATTCTTTGGCCACCACCATCTGCTGTAATAATTGTTAACAATTGAAGGAACAACAAAAGCCCAAGGTCCTTCTTCAAATTCATTTAGCCCATGTTGAACCACGGTTGCAATGTGCTGATCACCTGCTATGTGAATGGCATTGGCTTTTTTTATTGCTTTAAGTGCTTGGTTTCTTCCGGTTTGTGGCCATCCGTTAGAATCCATGTCTGCAATTAGTCGATTCTTTTTGTTTCCATGAAGGTGAGCTCCCCCGTAAAATCCAGTTTGTGACAAGACAACTTTCATTTTATTATTTTCTCTTTCGCGCGCCCATTCATTTAAGAATAATAATTGACGATCGCCCAATAGTTTTAATCCTTTTAAATCAATTGATTTTGGATCGTATTTTTCATTCGTAATATGATCTGGTCTCGGACCTGATTGAGGGATATTTCCATTTGGACATGATTTAAATTTTCGATCCTCTAAAATAGCAAAGTCAATCTCCCCCAGTATGAAGTTCGTATAGTAAACACAAATGTCTTGTTTAATATGTGTTGAATCGTATGGTGCGGGTAGATGTGCTGTTTGGCATCTTTCTACCATTTTAATATATTCTGCAGGATGGAAATACCCAGCATCAGTACCCAAGTTGTTCTTCGCTTTTCTTCCACTTTCTCCCCATAAATTACCTTGCCCAATATCATGATCATCTGGAATAGTGATACAAGGTCTGTTTCTGAATATTTCTCTGAATTGCATTCCAAATTTTAACCAAGCAGCCGTATGTTCGGTATGATCGTATGATTGGTCACCAGCAAAGAAAATTAAGTCAGGATTTTGGTGGTTGATATTTCTAACATAATTAGCTCTGTTTCCTCGGTCAGTATTACTATTGCAAGAGAGCGCTGCAACTAAAATTTCGTTTTTAGCGGTTGGGTTTTTTCTGATTAATCCTTGAAAAAAAGCGCTGTCGCCATGACATATTCTATAGGGAGTGTTTATAGAATCTATCCAGTTTTTGATTTCAAAAGTGGCAGACCAACCAATGTCGTTAATTTTTTTATTTTGAATCTCCTTCCATTTACCCTTACTTAAAACCTCAAGGCGGACTTTTCTAGTCTCCGAGGGGTAGAGTGGGAAAAACTGAGCGGTTAATCTTAACGTATTAACAGATACTGTATAAATTCCGAATGCTATTACGTCACTCCTTGGAACTTTTACACCTATAATTTGATTTCCCTCTCTATTCCACCAGTCATTAGTCGCAATAAGATCTAATTGTGGAAAAGGAGAGCTAATAGGTGGTGTGCTGTTCTCTTTAAGAATAAAAGTTTCAGGGGAGTTGCTGCAACTGCATAATATGTATAAGAGACAAAGAATACTTAACAGTTTCATAATAGATGTTGTAACTCTAAATTTAACTTAATAAGTAGAATAAACACTTGTCAAAATAGAGGTTTTTTTTTGCTTAATTCAATGTTTAACACACCTTTTAGAAGTGATTTAACTAAGGCTTATTGTTTCTTTAAATTAGAATATACATCAGTATGTAAGCTTCCCTATTTTTCGGTCCATTCAAAAATAGAATTTTAAATCCCAATACGGAACTCTACGGGAGTTTTATTTTTTAATGCCGTATGTGGTCTTTTATTATTGTAATCGTACATCCATTTCTCTGTAATTTGATCAACTTCTTCAATTGATTTAAATACATATGCATTGAGCACATCTCTTCTGAATGTTCCATTAAACCTTTCGATATATGCGTTCTGAGTTGGTGATCCAGGTTCTATAAATAGTAATTGGATACTGTTCTTTTCACACCATAAACTTAATTTACTATTGATGAATTCGGGACCATTGTCAACCCTAATCATTTTAGGTAATCCTCTACTGTCTTTTAATGCTTCAAGAGTTCTGATTACTCTATGTGTTGGTAAATTAGTATCCGTTTCTATCCAAAGAATTTCTCTATTGTAATCATCAATCACATTGAGTAACCTGATTTTCCTTCCGTTCCATAAGGAATCACTCATGAAATCAATACTCCAAACTTCGTTCATAGCTTCTGGTTGAAATAATTCTCGCTTTACTCGAGCAGGTAATCTCTTTTTCGATTTTCTTCGAAGGTTTAATTTCATAGCTGTGTAGATCCTATATAGCTTTTTGTGGTTAACAATTTCTCCCGTCCGCCTTATTCTGTGATAAGATTGCCAAAAACCGATACTTACATGCTTTTGAACAAGCTGGTTTAGTAAATCAATATAACGATCATCTTGCTTGAGTTTCTTTTTATATAGATAGGTACTTTTAGGAAGTTCTACGAGCTTACACGCCTTACGTTGACTGATCTTATGCCTTGATATCAGATAAGATACAGCTTCCCTTTTATCGTCAGGCGCTAAAGCTTTTTTTCTATTAAATCCTTCAAGGCATTATTTACAAGAGCCATCTCTGCATACATCTTTTTAAGCTCTGAGTTTTCCTTCTCTAACTCTTTTATACGTTTGAGTTCTTTTACATCCAGACCTCCGTATTTACTTTTCCAGCGATAGAAGGTCTTTTCCGAAATACCATGTTTTCTAGCGAGGTCTACTACTTTTTCACCTTGCTCATTCGCTTTTAAAATACCGATGATTTGCCGGTCTGTAAATTGTGATTGCTTCATAATTATTCCATTTAGTTAAAATTAGTAATTCAAACTGACGCACTCGTGCCTCGCTTGTCGAATTCTATTTTCAAATGGACCAATTTCGGGGAAGACTACAAGTAGCTAACCCAATTATAGCGTAAGTAAAGAGTATTTTAAAGTTGGATTTATTTAGATAATAAGAGTAAATAAAAGAGATACACAATACTGATGGCAGTATAAACTCCAATCTTTTCTTTAGTTTTAAAAATTACAAAAGATTAAGGAAAGACTTTCCAATTGTAAAGTAAATATCGGAGAGTACAATTAAGATTTTTCCATTTTCAAGAAACAGAATGAAGAATATTTCATAAAAAAGTTAAAACAGTTGCAGTTAAATAAGGGAGAAGTTTTTCCTTCATTAAACCAGTAGGATAAAAGCAGTCCTAAAAGGGATTGCTTTATTTTTTAACAAGCTTGTTGTAAATTACTTCTCCGTCTGTGCTCGTGTATTTTAATATGTATATACCTGTTTTAATATCACTAACGTTATAACTGTTTGTATTCAAATTGGTTGATTCTTGAACAAGTTCTCCGTTTAATCCATAAACACTAATCGAACCTTTAAACGCTTCCTTGAAATTAATAGTTTTTTCAGCCGGGTTAGGGTAAAATAATTGATTTGTACTTTTTATTGGATTAACACCAGTTGTTAAACGAAATTCCATATAATCTGAAGCAATCCAACCATTATACATATTAAGTTCCATCGTATGTTCCCCTGCGGTCAGTTCAACGTCAAATGATAGCGTTTGCCAATCAGTGTATGCCCCCTTTCCTCTATAACTTACGGTTGCTTCAGTTCTATTGTCAACTTTTAATTTGATTGCTCCTGAAGCTGTAGATCCTGTTGTAAATCTCCAATCTACAGTATAAGTACCTTCAGTTGCAACATCAACATTAAATGCTCCCCAATCTCCATTGTTTAAGCGTAAGAAGTGACCCAATTCATAATCCCAGCTATTGTTATTCATGCTATGAATAACTCCATTTTTATCATCTATTATAAACTCAGATTCAAGTTTTCCTGGAATCATTGTAGGGCGTTTTTTTAACAAAACACCGCTATTCCTACTTAGAGATACCTCTGATTTTGATAAGTCAGAAGAATCAACAGATACGAATACTTTTTTTATTAAATAATTATAAGGTAAAAGGCTATTTCCTCCCAAAACAATATTAACGGTAGAATCGTTAACACGCACTAGACTATCCAAAACTACACCCTCAGGAAGTCTGCTTAAAGTCCAGTTTGAAGTGTCTAAAGGATTCTTAAATTTGTCATTTAGTAAATCAACTTTTATCACAGCACCTTCTTCCTCTTGTTCATAAATATCGTTAGGATTTGATATTAGGATGTAGGGGTCGTCTGTGAAAATTTTACTCCAAGTGTCAATATATCCATAAGCAGGATAACATTTTCTGTCGGAATTAATCGACCAAGTCATCATACCCATAATATCTGGATATCCACCTTCTTCAATAAGTGTGTAATTACCAGGCTTAGGACCTAAACCTCTTAGGTAACTCAAAGCTTTTTCAATTTCTAAGTGTGGCACAGCATCCGAGCTATGACAACCTGGAAGTCCTATTCCTATTTTTGAAGATGGAAAACCGCTGTAGGTACCAATACTTCCATTTGCTGTGAAGCCCAAAATGACAGCTTCAGTCATTGCTAAAATCCAATCGGCAGATCCTTGTTTGTATATCCTCCCGTCTAAACCATACATACTCCCACTGTTATAAAGCTGAACATTAAGCATGTCAATACTATCCTCCAATTCCTCTATAATTGGTAGGTATGCTCCACCATGGGCGTTGTTAACTGCCCAATCAGACAATCCTCCCTGAACATAGTTTGTTTCAGGAGCCATTGTAAGAAGGAGTCTTTTCCCATGAGTTGAGTAATGATTAGCCATGATTTCTTTTATGCCATCTATCATGTAATGAAGTCTGAGGTCTTCTGAATCTTCTATTTTGATGTCATTGAAAGATAAAGATGAGCCCTCTAAGTCTATGTCTATACCGTCAAATCCCCATTTATCAACAATAGCATTAACTGATGATACAAATTTTGTTTTTTCATATAAGCTATCAAGCATTACGTTATCATTTTGCCCACCAATACTGATGAATACTTTTTTCCCCTCCGCTTGCAATAGTGCTATTTCACTTTTAAAGATGGAATCATTGTAAGATCCTGGAGGTTTGAACTCTAAGTCGTAATCTAAATTACCTTTTCCCGAAGCAAACGAAACATGTATTACATTGTATCTACTATCGATATTTTTTAACTTTACAAAATTAGCTCCATCCCAACTTTCCCAATAACCAACTATTGCTGGATTTGGTAATTGAGCAATTCCCGCAAAAGAAATTAAAAAGGTTAAAATCAGAAGTAATTGATTTTTTAATGATTTTTTCTGCATCTTTCTTTTTTTTTATGGTGTTTCTAAAATACAACAATAGGATTATGTAAAATGTACAATTAATTGAATATAGTATACAATTACCGCAACTGTCTGATTATTAGTTTTTTATTTATTACGATTCTCCTTGTGTAAAATTTTGAAGAAGTTTATATCTATACTTTAAACGATGGGTTATGTTTTTTTAATGTTAATTATGATGCAAAGGTTAAAGTCGTTTATTTGTAAAAATAATATAAGTTGCTCTTATTAAATTCACAAACTTATGATGAACTTATCCTCTTCTAGAAATCAGATTAAATGTGTAGCCAATTTTCAAGATTTAATTTCTACACCCTTTAATGGAGATGTAAATGCAATAAGCTGGAAGCGTGAATTGGTGGGTGATTTTTCAGAAATCGTCAAGGAAGTAGAATTAAACGGAAACATAGTCGAACTCAATCAAGATGAGCTTCGTGCATTTAAGTTGAGTGAGCAAGGACAATTGGCTCGTGAAATTCTTTTAAACGATTTTGAGTTATTGAAAGCGCACGGAGCATCTCCAGTTTTGAATGTGATTAAGTATTACGAGAGAGATGATGCTTATCCGTTTTTCCCAACGGATGTATATTCCTTTCATGTAGATCGTGCCGCTATACCGACAGATACTTTTTTGTGTACTTATCAGGGCGAATCAAGTCAGATTTTACCCAATTCAGAAGCGATACAAAAAATACTGATTCCTGAAATTCGTACTGAACTAAAAAAGTTATACGGATTTGGAGATGAGGGGTTTAATGAGTTTTTAACCGAATACTTTTTTGATTTACATTATCAAGCTATGCCTGGTGCCCAAACCGTAGCTTTAGGTCAAGGTCATTTTTGGAAGTTAGCGGTTGATCATTCTGAAAGCTTTGTATCTCCTTGCATTCACCGTGCACCAAAAGAAATAAACGATCAGATTCGGCTATTGATGATTTGTTAACTTAAATACTGAGTGCACTCCAGGATAAGTCTTTCAAATTGAAAATTACTATTTGCAAAGTTAAACATTAAAATTTCAAATTTGGTTTTATTAGCTGACTCAGTAAATAGTAGATTTTGTGAATCTTTGATACTCTTCGTGAAGGAAACTTATTCCTTCACCTCCGCATTATTGATGATATAATTTGGCAGCTGGCTTTTCTATTATTCGGTCAATTCTATTTTTAGTTTATTCCAAGTTTCAATGGATAGAATAGGTTCATACTTTATCAATTTGTTTTTACTGTGCTCAATAATATATTCTGCTCTTTCTTTCGAGGCTGGATGATTGCTTACCCATTTCAAGTATTCTGTTTTTGCATCATCTTCCAAAGAGAGTTTGTAAAGGAAGTTAGCAAATGGCTCTGGATTTACCTTTGCTCTTATTAAATAGTCAACTGCTTTAATATCGGCTTCCTTTTCCAAACTTCTGTCAAATGCAGATGAAGAAAGCATTTTAACTGTTTCTTTTATAATTTCTGCCGCGTCATTACCCGTTGCCATGGATATTAATACAGTTAGTCCAATTTCTTTGACTAACTTTTTCATAACATGATTTAGCTCAATGTGTGCAATTTCATGACAAATAACTCCGGTCAACTCTTCTTGTATGTCTGAACTTAAAATTAAACCACTGTAAACGATTAAATGTCCATTTGGCATTGCAAAAGCATTAATTTCATCTTTGTTAAGTACATGGATTTTTATTTTTTCTCTGTCAATTTTATTTTCCGTACAAATATGAGTTACAATCGTGTCTATTGCATTTACTATAAGAATATTTTTGTTTTCAGTCTTTTCAAACGTTTCCAAAAAAAGTTCTCCTAATTTCTGTTCAGTTTTGTTAACGGTCTTTTGAACCTCAAAAACTTTTATCCAGTCTACTTCTGTTAAGGAAATCCATGTTCCAAAAAATACAATTATTATTATTGCTCCTTGAATTACAATTTTTTTCATGAATTTTCTTTGCAAATAATGTTTGATAATGCCCCATAAAACCACCATTCAACATGAATTCCTTTTCTAGTTTGGATAGCTGTATAAATGGTGGTTATAAATTCAGTCAAGTTGAAAATGATTACAACTATTAGAAAAGCAATATAATTACTTGTAATTGGTTCTCCTTTAAAAATTATTGAGATCGTCCACCAAAATGTATAGCTATTTATAAAAAGCATTGATAATTGAGCCAATAATGCTTGTGTACAGTGCCATCGAACAAAATATGTAGATTTTCTATTACCTAGATAAAAAATAAGAGTAGCAATTAGGTTCACTATCGGCAATGGAAGTCCAACTATAATAGCTATCAATGACATCAGGTAGCTATTAGACGCTGCTTCTGCTTCATGTTCACCTGGTGCGTAACTAAAATTTTTTATTTTTATCATAGTCCTTTTGTAATATTCCAAATCCAGTTCATAATAATGATTAGTATCAATGGAATCGCAACCTTAAGCTTTTTTAAATAATTTTCTGTTTTTAGATAAAAATTAAATAATGAATTGGTTTTTGTAATTGTATCCATTATAATCCATACAGGCGCAACAAGCATAGTTAGAACGATTATGTAACCTATTGGATTAAAGTTTAATGCTACAATAAAATCTCCATTCAACAACGAAATAACCGAACGAGAAGAACCACAGGAAGGGCAGGGTATATTTGTGAGGTGTTTTATTAAGCAACCATTAATCTGATTGTTTTCAGTGAATTGTTTTTCCGAAATAAAATAAATCCAAACATACCCTACTGTACATGCTGTAAATAAGATCCAATACAGCTTGTTCCTGTTAAGTGTCATTCTTTACAAAAATTGTTGAATTTTTTGCATATTTTTTTCTCTTGTAGCTTTCTGAATCATGAACCAGTCAATAATTGTCCATATACCCATACCACCACACGTCAAAAGTTTACCAACTCCAAGGCCAGTGTCTCCAATCATAAACCTATCAATACCCAATCCACCTGCTAAAAGAGAAACAATTATTGTCGTAGTGGGATCTTTAAATTGGGTAGTTGATAATATTGCCCATTTTGATTCATCAAGCGCTATCAGTCTTTCTCTGATATCATTGATGTGGTGGCTTTCAAAGAATTTCCCGTTTGACATAATAAACATGTCGACTTTTTGTGCATCCATTTTTTTTGTTTTTTAAATTTAAAATTGACCTACTCATAAGGCTTTTCGGTTTCGCCCCGTTTTTTTGCATGGAGTCGAGTCTCCATTTTGTTGTAAAATAAAACACATTCTGTTTAAAAATGATCAGAACTTTTTCTTAAGGCCTTAATTATTTCATGTTAAAAATTGTTCAGAAGTTACGTTTAACTAAACCTTAGTATGTTTTAAGTGAATTGTTAGCTTATGTTTTATAAACTAACATTCAATAAATTCATTTCATTTTCAAATATATTTAAATACTTAAATTATTGATTCCCAGAAAATATATGTATTCAAAACCATGTAGAAAAAAGCGGGAAAAGAAACCCGAATGCTATCTTTCAGCTTTATTCTTACAATTAGACCAAAAAGCATGAGTAATGCGAGCCCAAGAGACGAAATCAATAAAATAAAATCAAATTTAAGTCCTATTAATAAGCCTAAAGCTCCAGAAATTTCTAATAAAACAGTTGTTAATCCCATTTTTTCTAAACCAAATCGCTTAAACTCATTTTTCATATGAGGTAAATTAAAATAGGAAAATGCATAAGCAAAAAAGGAAAAACTCGAAATTAGAACACATGTTATAAGTATATACATCCTTCTTATTGTATTGATGAGTAGGCTATTATACTGCTTAATAACAGAAGGATTAACGATGGTAAATGTTTTATGAATGGATTTCTTACTTTAAAATGAAAATATTGAGCATTTATCATTAAAATCCCCATAAGAATAGATGGGATAAGAGCTGATGATGAGTTTAAAGTGCTCACAACTAGTAGAGTGGCTAAAATTATTTTTGTTGTTCCTACAATATTTCTAGTCAAATCATTTAATCCAAATTGTTTGAATTCTTTTAAGACATTATGAAACCTAAAAGTCCACACATATGCAACAGATATAGCAACAATTATTTTTGATAAATTAATTAAATCTTCCATTTTTTTTCTTGTTAGTTTTTCTTATCCATCTGGCTTTTCGCAATTCACCTAATTTTAAATGAAATTACTATAATTTTTTTTAAAAACCTTTTCATTTTTATAGAATACTCCCCAATTTTAGGACATCGTATTAAATATTAATTTTATCGATGTATTATGAAGCTATCCAGACGAACCTTCAGTGCTTCTTTTAAATTAAAAGTGGTTTTAAAAGCCTTAAAAGAACAGTCAACTCTGCAGGAGTTATTTACAAAGTACAAGATTCAAGCCCAACAAATTACGACATGAAAGAGTGAGTTCCTAAAGGACGCTTCTTCTGTTTTTGACAGCAAGTCTGCTAAAGACAAAATAGACTCTAATGGAGAACTCTTGTACAACAAAATAGGTGATATGCATTTTTATATTGATTTTTTAAAGAAAGTCATTTGGAGAATGAGTACAACTGAAAAAAGACAGAAAGTTGTAAAATCTCACCCGAGGCTCAGTCTAGATGAACATTGTAATCTTTTAACAATTCATAGAAGTGGCAATTATTATAAACGACAAGGGTAAAGTGCTTTAAACATCCAGTTGCTGAAAATAATAGATGAATATCATTATCACTTATGTGATTTAATAAAAAAGTAATAACGCATTCTCGCATGCCCAAACGGAATTAGCAATTATTTTAGGTACTACAAAATGGTCTGATTTGCTATTGTCCCTATATCTTAAACCAAAAACAGATTCTTTGTTGATTGATTACTTAATAAGAATTTGGAGTTCAAATTCCCTACAAAAAAAAATGAGTGGTTAACTTTTTAAATAATTTGAGAATCAGATTATAGAGTGTTAATAGTATTTGTCTTAAGGGAAAAGTAAATAAAAGTAGTGTAGAAAACTAAATTATTTAAAACGAGAGTATTTATTTATCGAACTATATTAAAAAAATAACTGATAAAAAAGAAGCTTAGTTAGATTGTCTTTTATTCATTTCGTCTCTAATAATAGATGCTCTTTCGTAATCTTCTTTTTGCAATGCTTCGTTTAGAATCTTATCCAAGTCGGCAACTGATTTTTTAGTTAAGTCGTTTGCATTATCGTTACTCATTTCAACTTGACTCTCGCCAGAAGTGTTATCTGTTTCGAATTCTAAAGAATCAGATTCTTCATCCAAGATGATTCCTGCAGAGGAAAGAATAAATTCAAAAGTAAACACAGGACAATTAAATCGAACAGCTAAAGCGATAGCATCAGAAGTACGCGCATCTATTTCGACTTCTTTACCGTCCTTAATACAAATTAATTTTGCAAAGAAAATACCTTCAACTAAATTGTAAATTAAAACTTCTTTAATATTTATATCGAAAGTAGTTGCGAATGTTTTAAAAAGATCATGGGTTAGAGGGCGACTGGGGGTCATGTTTTCTAACTCTATAGCAATAGCTTGAGCTTCGAATCCACCAATGATAATAGGAAGTCTTCGGTTTCCTACTTTTTCACCAAGCACCAAAGCATATGCCCCAGATTGCGTTTGACTATAAGAGAGACCAATAATTTCTAACCCTATTTTATTCATTTCCTCCGATTTTGAGAACTGCGAAAATACAAAAAACATCAGAGAATTCCTTCTCTTTGAATCTAATTATTACAGTGTGTATTGTTATTTGAATGAAACAAAAACCCCCAACTTCAATTTTTATTGAGGTTGGGGGTTTGAATTTTATTATTTAGCGGCATTAATTGCTGCTGTAAGTTTTGGGACTACATCAAATGCATCTCCAACAATTCCGTAATCGGCAGCCTTAAAGAAAGGCGCTTCAGAATCGGTATTGATTACTACAATTGTTTTTGAAGAACTAACTCCTGCTAAATGCTGAATTGCACCAGAAATACCAATTGCAATGTATAAGTTTGGTGAAATTGCAATTCCAGTTTGACCTACATGTTCGTGATGGGGTCTCCAACCTATATCAGAGACTGGTTTTGAACAAGCTGTTGCGGCTTCCAAACTTGCCGCTAATTCATCAATCATTCCCCAATTTTCAGCTCCTTTTAAACCTCTTCCCGCTGAAACAACTAACTCTGCATCGGGTAAGGAAACGCCTTCGGTATTTCGATCAAAGGATAAATGTTTAATAGAATCATCGGATGCTGTAGATGATGTGTTTTCAATCACACAATCAACTGTTTTTTCGTGAACTCCAAAACCATTGGTAGAAATAATTATTACGTTTTTGTCACTTGATAATTCAACATTCGCTAATCCTTTACCCGAGAAACATTTCTTTTTCACAGTAATTGGGGCAGTAGAAGAAGGTGTTCCAACTACTTCCGAAATAACACTTGAACTTAACTTTATTGCTAATCTTGGACCGGTTGCTTTACCTTCTGAGGATCCTGCAAAAATGATCGTATTTGCTCCGAGAGTATTTGCAACTTCGGCTAAAATTGCGGCAACTTTTTGATGGTTTAAATAATCGTGACCATCAACTTTTATAACTTTAGAGAGCCCAACGGTTCCTACTTTTTTAATTTCATCTTCGCTTACCTTCCCAATGGCAACTCCAATAGCTGTATCGCCCGTTTTTTCAGCGTATTTTACTGCGTAAGATGCGGCTTCAAGAGCATTTTTTTTCACAGTACCTTCGGTATGTTCAATATATATAACTACAGACATGTCTTTTAAATTTTAATTGTTAATTTTAATGATGCTGATGCATGCATTAAAAATGACTAGATTACTTTTGCTTCGTTTTGAAGTAGATTTACCAACTCTTCCATATTATTGGCGTCAACCATTTTACAAGCTGCTTTTGGAGTAGGCGCATCAAAATTGGCTATTCTTTGAGAGGAAGCGCTTCCGCTAGCGGTCACTATATTGAGTGGTTTAGAACGCGCTTGCATAATTCCTCTCATGTTGGGTATTCTTAAATCCTTTTCTTCAACGATTCCTTTTTGTCCTCCAGCAACAACAGGGAGCGATGCCGAAAACTCTTCTTTTCCACCGTCAACAATACCGGTAAGTTTTGCTTCGGAACCATCAATTTCTAATCCAATACATGGCGAAACAGATGGGATTCCTAAAATTTCCGCCAATGCATGGGGAACAATTGCTCCGTTATGATCGATAGACTCCTTCCCTGTTAAAATTAGATCGAAAGGATTTGCTTTTACGTAAATCGAAATTTCATTTGCAACTTGTAAAGCGTCAACAGCTTCTGTGTTAATTCGTATCGCATCATCTGCTCCAATTGCTAATGCTTTTCTAATGATTGGATCGCTTGTATCAGACCCTACATGAATGACCGAAACTGTAGAGCCTGGATTAGCCTCTTTAAGTTGTAAAGCTTTTGTCAATCCAAATTCATCATTTGGGTTTATTACAAACTGAACTCCGCTTTTGTCAAATTCAGTGCTGTTATTGGTAAAAGATATTTTGGTAGTAGTATCTGGAACACTACTTATACAAACTAAAATTTTCATAATCATTCGTTTAAAGTATTTTCATCACCCACAATACGGGAAACTCCCTTAAAAGGTTTTGTGATTCCTTCGCTTCATGGCAACCGAATTAATTGCTTTTGAACGTTGTATTTTTTTGAAGTGATTTAAAGGTAGAAAAATGTCGATAAAATCATATTAATTATTAAATTTGGGTTTCCAAAAAAACGATTATGAGAGTAATACAGTTCAGAGAGGCACTTAGAGAAGCAATGGTTGAAGAGATGAGAAATGATGAGGATATTTTCATCATGGGTGAAGAAGTTGCTGAATATAATGGTGCCTATAAGGTAACTCAAGGTATGCTAGATGAATTTGGTGATAAGCGTGTTATTGATACACCGATTGCTGAAAATGGATTTACGGGTATTGCTATTGGAGCTGCAATGAATGGCTTAAGACCAATTGTTGAATTTATGACTTTTAACTTCTCTTTAGTAGCTATTGATCAAATTATTAATGGAGCCGCTAAAGTTAACTTAATGAGTGGTGGTCAGTTCAATATGCCAATCGTTTTTAGAGGACCAACAGCTTCTGCGGGTCAATTAGGAGCACAGCATTCACAAGCTTTTGAAAACTGGTATGCAAATACTCCCGGTTTAAAAGTCGTTGTCCCGTCTACACCTGCTGATGCAAAGGGTTTGTTAAAAGCTGCAATTCGTGACAACGATCCTGTGATTTTTATGGAGAGTGAGCAAATGTATGGAGACAAAGCTGAGGTTCCAGAGGGAGAATACATCATTCCTTTGGGTGTAGCGGATATTAAAAGAAAGGGTGATGATGTAACAATCGTTACGTTTGGAAAGATTTACCACAGAGTAGCAAAGGCCGCTGAAGCTTTAGCTGCTGAAGGAATTGAAGTAGAAATTGTTGATTTAAGAACTGTACGTCCCATTGATTATGCAACAGTAATAGAATCGGTTAAGAAAACAAATAGATTAGTAATTGTTGAGGAGGCATGGCCTTTAGCTTCAATTTCAACAGAGATTGCATACAAAGTACAAAGAGAAGCTTTTGATGATTTAGATGCTCCAATTCAAAGAGTAACAATGCGAGATGTACCTATGGGCTACGGAGCTAACATGGTTGAAGAAACTTTGCCAAATGAAGGAAGAATTATTGAAGCAGTTAAAACTGTAAGTTACAAAAAAGCATAATTTCAAGAATATAAAAAAACTAAGTCCTTGTGATTTATTACAAGGGCTTTTTTGTGTTGTTTAAATTAGGTTACTGATTTGTTTTTTTAGCAATTAATTCCTACCTATTTATACCTTGTTTAAAAAAGGTGTTTTTTGTAATTACGAGAGGAGTCATTTATTAAATTGGGTCTTAATTAAGTTCGAATTTTTATTAAACTAAAATAAATAAGAATAAAACGCTTACCTGTTGCTAAAAACAAGTTGTGTAAAACTACTTTAGAACAACGGTAACCAATTGTTGATTCACAGGTATTTTAGTGCAAATTCGAATTTAAAAAATATGCGCAAAGTTATTATTGCACTAATTACCTTACTTATAATAGGCGTAGTTGGTTATTTTCTTATTCCTGTTCAACCACAACGGAAAAAATATACGCACTCTGAGGCATTAAATGCGGTTCCTAAACATGCAGCTTATATTTTAAGATGCCATAATCCTGTTAAAAAGTGGTTTCAGTTTTCGAGTTCAACCATTGGTACATCGTTAAAAAAAGGAGCATCTTTTCATAATATTCAATCGTTTTTCGCATTATTGGACTCTGCTAAAAATGAGCAGTTTATTAATTTCTTTAAAGAGAAAGTTTTTTTAAGTGGGATATTAACAGGAGGAGACCAGTTGAATCATTTAATTTCTTTTGAAAACAAACAATTTAATAACGATCAGATTAAATCTTATTTAGAAAAAATATTCAAAGGGAAGTCAAAAAGTCATAAGGTTTACGAATTAATAAAAATTTACACGTTCATAGTAAACGGTTCTGAACTTTGTTATGCTAAATCAGGGAATGTTGTTTTGTTTTCCACCTCAAGTATTTTAATCGAAGAAGCAATTAGAGAATTAAAAGAAGATCATCATTTAGCTGAAAGGGCTGAATTTAAAAAACTTTTAAAAACTGCTGATATAGATCTTGATGCGAATTTATTTGTGAATTACACGCAACTAGGAAGATCGTTGAGTTTATACGGAGGTGATAATATTTCCTTTAAAAATAGATTAAAAAACTATGGTGGATGGGCTGAGGTAGATTTAAATAACAAAGACAATAGTTTAATGCTAAACGGTTTTTCGTTTATCACCGACTCTACTTTTGGTTATTTAAACTCATTTAAAGGAGAAGCAGGGCAAGCTTTAAACGTTACATCAGTATTGCCAGAAAACACTGGTGCGATGACTTATATTAGTTTTACTGATTTTAAATCTTATAAGGCCAAGTTTGATCAATATTTAGGTCAGAATCAGACTTTATACAAGCATCAAAAAAATATTTTAAACATTAATAAAAAGCACTCCTTTGGAGTGGAAGCAGATTTTTATAGTTGGATAGGTGATGAAATGGCTGTGTTTACAGTTAATGGAGACGAAGCGTCTTTGGTGAAAAATTCAGCCTTAATTATAAAGGCATTAGATATTGAAAAAGCGAGAGAAGGATTACAGGAAATGCACAAGAGTACAGGTGATTCATCAGAGGTTATTTATCAAAACTTTAAGTTGCGAAACCTTGGACTTAGAAACTTTTTTCAATTAGCGTTGGGGAATCAGTTTAAATGGGTAAACCATTCAAATTATGTAATTATTGAGGATTATGTTGTTTTTGCAAATGACGAGGCAAGTTTGAAGCATATTGTGAATTCTTACTTAAGAGGGAAAACACTGGTTAAGAGTATTCAATTCAACAAGTTTTATGAGCAGTTTGCTCCGCAGTCAAATGTGTTTTATTATTTAAATTTTAGATTGTCGGATAACGTTTTTAATCACGTATTAAATGAAGAAGGATTAGCGTCTTTTAAGATTAATAAAGACAGTTTACACCGTTTACAAGCTTTTGGATTGCAAATAAACAATAATAAGAACTTGTTTTACACCAATGCGTTTATTAATTATAATTCAGTTGAAGAGGCACAAAACATATCATTGATTGAGGTGAAACTGGATACCTCATTTTTAGCCAAGCCTTGGATGGTTAAAAATCACTATACCAAAGAAAGAGAAATAATAATTCAGGATGAGGATAATAACTTATACCTCATTAACAATGTAGGAAAGATACTTTGGAAGAAACCCTTAGCGGAAAAAGTTATTGGGCAGATTACACAAGTAGATCGTTATAAAAATGACAAGCTACAATATGCTTTTACAACCACGAACAAAATTCATCAAATTGATCGAAATGGAAATGACGTTGGTGGTTATCCTGTGAAATTAAAAGCGCCAGTTACTAAAGGTTTAACGGTTTTAGATTATGACAATAACAGAAATTATCGGTTATTAATTACGCAAGGCAATCGATTACACAATTTTGGTGTGGATGGGAAGCCGGTTAAAGGTTGGGCCTTTAAACCAACTTCTGGAGCTATTGCAGTGACGCCGCAATTATTACAAATTAAAAAGAAGGACTTTATTATCTTATCCGATACTAAAGGAAATGTGAGAGCCTTGAACAGAAAAGGTGAAGATCGAATTAAGATGAATACTATGCTTCCTCCAAATACACAAAACCATTATTTGTGGAAAAACAATGCCCTTTCTAACTCGGGGGTTTTATCTACAGATTCAAATGGTACGATTCATTTTGTAAAACTATCGGATGACTTGGAAACCTTCTCTTTAAAGGCATTCGAAAAAGGATTTAAACTTTCTTATCAAGATTTTAATGGAGACGGAGTGCTGGATTTTGTAGCCATTGACGATCGTACTATTAATGTATTTAAAACTAATAAAAAAGTATTGTCTACTATTGATGAAATTGAATTTACACCTGCCTATGGAGTTCAGTCTTTTTCTCTGGGTGAAAAAAAATCGATTAACATCATTTTAGACAAAGCTGAAGGAAAAGTGTTTGGTTATAATGAAACAGGAGTATTAATGACTGGTTTTCCCATTGATGGTAATTCTGCAGCCTTAGTTGACGATATAGATGGTAATGGAATTTATGAGTTGATAATCGGAGATAAGTTAGGAAGTGTATATATCTATTCTATTGGAAAGTAAAAGTTAATTGGTCGTGTTTTATTCTTCAAAAACTGGTTTAAATTTATTGAAAGCGTTTCGGATATCGAGTAAGCAGATTTTTAAAAAAAAATATTGAAATG